>Ga0302324_100000282_pt1 | contig 136909 bp, 130 predicted proteins | sample Palsa_T0_1_FD_201949 | JGI IMG/M metagenome (GOLD analysis project Ga0302324, IMG submission 201949) | Peat permafrost microbial communities from Stordalen Mire near Abisko, Sweden - Palsa_T0_1 | ecosystem: Environmental > Terrestrial > Soil > Palsa > Peat permafrost | place: Sweden: Abisko... | reverse complement strand
GGCAAGAAAACCATGTTGTTCGTTCATCTGTCGCCGGCGGAGGGCCTGGAGCCGTACATTGGCGCGTGGGCGCACCTCCTGGCAGTCAGCAGCGATCTTGTGGACACCATCCACGAGCATCCTTTCATCGCCAACGGTGGTCCGGACATGCAGTTCAATATCTTCTTCCCGCGCGCGGCGCCCTACCGCGTGTGGATACAGTTCCAACGTAAAGGAATCGTCAATACAGTGGCATTTACGATTCCAGTGTCAGAACTCCAGTAGTTAGCATAACTGGACATTAGTACTCGATCGGCGCAGAATTCACTCTTGCACTTACTCTCTTCACTGCTTACAGTTAGCACAAGCGTCTCAGGGATTCAGCACGTTGTACAGTTTTCCGAGCACCGCCAGCAACGGAAGCAATCCAGAGACAGGGTACGGTGTTCGAGTTAGTGCCGCCGGCCGCGGCAAGCGAAGCCTGGACCGAGACCGTGATTCACAGAGTTTGCGCTAACGCCCTACGATGCTTTGAAAATGACGATCGTCGCTTGCGCCGGCCGGCCCGAATAAGCTGCGATGCGCGTTCCCTTCGGCAGCCGTATAGGATGCAGGAAGTAATAGGTGCGTTGCCACTCGGGGCGCCAGGCTCGCAGCCAGATGAGGTGCTCGACCGCCCCGTCGGGCTGGTAGGCAGTCACTTCGAGCGACTCACCAGCGGACAGCCGGTCCGGACGGATGCCGGCCAACTCGGCTGAGCCGGCCAGGGTGAGCGCCGTCCCGGTTGTGACCGTGACTTCACTAGCCGCGGGTAGCGGCTTAGGCTCCGCGCTGAAATGCGGCGCAGGCGGCAAGTAGATATCTTCTCCCTGCGGCGCGCCGCCCTCCACCCAGTTCACGATCATGTCGATTTCGATCTGCGACAGGCTCGGATCGTCGCGGAACGCGCCCACGCCCTTCACCGCTCCCCATGGCGGCATGCGCCTCGCAATGACCTCGTCGCGGATGGCCTTCGCCCAGGGCCGCGCTTCGTCGTAAGTCATCAGTGACATCGCACCGCCTCCCTGGCGATGGCAGCTCGCGCAACGCTTATAAACGATGCGCGAAATCTCCTGCGTCCAGAGCAGTTTGGTGGTGATGGGGTCGTGGGGGAAGGCGCCGGCAACCGCGAGCAACGCCAGCGCCGCGCCACGCACAACACTATGTTGACTCACCGCGCACCAGATCCGCATATGTCTCCCGCGCCCGAATCGTCCGGAAGGCGCTGCCTTCCACCAGGATCTCCGGCGGACGCGGCCGCGAGTTGTAATTCGACGAAAGCACGAATCCATACGCGCCGGCTGTACACACAGCCAGGTAGTCGCCCGGCCCAACGTTGGGCAGCTTGCGGTCGCGCGCCAGGAAATCTCCGGTCTCGCAGATCGGCCCCACCACGTCGGCGACAATCTCCTGCGACGCCGTCTTGCGCAGCGGCTGAATCTCGTGGTGCGACTGGTAGAGCGCGGGCCGGATCAGATCGTTCATGGCGGCATCCACCACCACGAATTCCTTTTCCCCATTCATTTTGCGATAGAGCACGCGTGTCAGCAGCACGCCCGCGCGGCCCACGATCGAGCGACCCGGCTCGACTGTCACTTCGAGTCCGCTGCCGCACAATTTCGCGCGAATCTGATCGATGAAACAGCGGATGCCGGGCGCCTGCTCGTGCGCCTGGTAAGCCACGCCCAGCCCGCCGCCCAGGTCGATATACCGTATGCCGAAGCCTCCGGCGCGCAGCCGTTTCGCCAGCGCCAGCACGCGGTCCACCGCCTCCAGAATCGGGCCGGTGTCCATAAGTTGCGAGCCGATGTGGCAGCTCACGCCTTCGGCAACCATATTGCGCAGCGACCGCGCGCGCTCGTAGAGAGCTTCCGCCTCCCCGATGGCGATGCCGAATTTATGCCGGCGCAGGCCGGTCGAAATGTAGGGGTGCGTGGCGGCATCCACGTCAGGATTGACGCGTATGGCGAAGCTCGCCCGCTTGCCGCGCCGCGCCGCCAGCGCATCGATGAGCGCCAGCTCCGGCTCGGACTCGCAATTGAATGTCAGGATGCCTTGCGCCAGCGCGTATTCCACCTCTTCCGCGGTCTTACCCACGCCGGAGAATACGACTTTCGAAGCGTCCCCGCCGGCCTGCAACACGCGGTACAGTTCACCGCCGGAAACGATATCGAATCCGGCGCCGGCCTTCGCCAGCAGCGCCAGAATGCCCAGCGTGGAATTGGCCTTCACGGCGTAACAGACCGCGTGCGGCAGGTCGCCCAAGGCCTCGTCGTAGCCTCTGTAATTCTCCAGAATCGCCGCGCTCGAATAGACATACGCCGGCGTGCCCACCTGGCGCGCAATGTCGGCCAGCGGCGTGTCTTCGCAATACAGATCCGGCCCGGAGTAGTGAAACATGCGCGCTTACTTTACCTTCAGCACCAGCACGGTCTGGTCGTCGAACGGCGCGGTGTTGAAGCGGTCGAGGTCCGCCAGAATCTCCGCCACCATGGCTTTGGCCGGCTGGTCGCATGTGCGGCGGACCACCTCCGACAAACGGTGCTTGCCATAATCCTGCCCATCCGGACTCAAGTGATCGGTCACGCCGTCGGAATAGAGCACCAGCGTGTCGCCCCGGTGCGCCTGGAAAACCACTTCCTCGTATTCGCGGGTATCCAGCAGGCCCAGCGGCACACCTTCCACGCGCGGCTTCAGGATCTCGCGGTTACGGCACACCAGCGGCGGATTGCTGCCGGCGTTGGCCATCACGAACTGGCGTATGTGGGGGGTCCACACCATCACCAGGAGGGTCACGTAGCGCGCTTCGACTTTGCGCTCGACCAGCGCCTCGTTGAGCGCCCGCATCAGCTCCCGCGGATCGGTCCGGCGCGGCGCCAGCAATCGCAGCAGACCGCTCACCAGCGCCCCGTAAAGCGCCGCGGCCGCGCCTTTGCCGCTGACGTCGCCGAAGGCCAGCACCGCGCGATGGTCCTGGGATTCGAAGAAGTCGTAGATGTCTCCGCTGATCCCGCGCGCCGGGCGCAGTCCGGCGGCCACCTCCAGACCTTCAAAGCCGGGATCGCCGGTGGGCAGCAGCACGGCCTGCAGCTCGCGCGCGGCCTGCAGGTCTTCCTCCATGCGCCGCTCCCGTATGGCGAGTTGCTCGTAGAGCCGGGCGTTTTCGACAGAGCTGGCGATCTGCGGCGCCAGCAGCATCAGCATGCGCACGTGATCCTGGGTGAAGAACGCGACTTGCTCGCTTTCCAGATCCATCACGCCGGAAACGCGGTCGTGCGCGATCAGCGGGATGGCCACCTCCGAGCGAATGTCGGGATGCGAGGCGATGTAGCGCGGGTCCTTGCTGGTATCCTGCACTCGCACGGGCGCACGCTGTTCCACTGCCGCGCCGGTGATGCCCTTGCCCAGAGGAATATTATCGAGATCCACGCGCTGGTCGTAGCGGATGCTGAAGCGGTGCCGCAGCGATTTGCGCACCTCGTCCACCAGCAGGATGTTGAACGCGTCGTAATTGATCAGACCGCGCACAGTGGTGGCGATTTTGCCCAGCATCTCGTTCAGATCGAGGATGGACGAGAATTCCTGCGAAATAGATGCAAGCGCTTTCAAGGTGCGGTTCTGACGCTCGACGCGCCAGTAGAGCCGCGCGTTATCGATCGAGATGGCCACGCGCGCCGCGATCAGCCGCAGCAGCGCGCGATCCTGCTCGGTATACGCATTGAGCCGCGTGGATTGCACGTCGATCACGCCCACCAGCCTGCGCCGCGCGATCATGGGCACGGCCAGCTCCGAGCGCACCGCTTCCACCGAGTTCAAATAGCGCGGATCGCTGCGCACGTCGCCCGCCATTACCGGCTCGCGAGTCAGCGCCGCCGTTCCGGTGATGCCCTGTCCGAGCTCGATCGACCAGGTACGCACCACTTCATCGCGATGGCCCAGCGCGTAGCGTATGCGCAGGTCGCGGCGCTTCTCGTTGTACAGAAGAATGGCCAGCAGCTCACAGGGGATCACTCGCTTGACGATATCCGAGACGTTGGCCAGCAGTTCGTCCAGGTCCAGCGTCTCGGAAGTGACTGCAGCCACTTCCAGCAGGAAGTCCAACAGTTCGGATCGTTCGCGGAAACGAACGGCTTTGCGTGTGGCGAGCATGATCGGTTGGGACGGCTCCTACCGGCCGGCGGCCTCCACGATTTTTACACTGGCGCTGGCCCCGATACGGTTGGCGCCGGCGGCCGCCATGGCGCGAAAATCTTCGATCGTGCGAATGCCGCCCGCGGCCTTAACGCCCATGCGCGGGCCCACCGCGGCGCGCATCAGGGCGACATCGTGCGCCGTCGCGCCGGCCGGGCCGAAGCCCGTGGAGGTCTTCACGAAATCCGCTCCGGCCGCCTGCGCCAGGCCGCAAGCCGCGGTCTTCTGTTCATCGTCCAGCAGCGCCGTCTCGAGGATCACCTTCACGATGGCGCCCGCATCGTGGCACGCCTGCACCACCGTCTGTATATCCAGCTTCACCGCGTCCAAATCTCCCGAGCGCATGGCACCCACATTCATGACCATATCGATCTCACGGGCGCCGGCCCGCAACGCCACTGCGGCTTCGGTTACTTTGGCCGGGGTGCTGGTGGCGCCCAAGGGAAATCCCGCCACGGTGCAGACCCGCACCGCCGAACCCTCCAAGTCGCGCGATGCCAGCGGCACCCAGTACGGATTGATGCACACCGTGGCGAAGCCATATTGACGCGCCTCGCCGCACAGTTTGACGATGTCCGCGCGGGTCGCTTCGGGCCGCAGCAGGGTGTGGTCGATCATCGCGGCTATCTTTGCAGTCGCCGCATCAACCGGTACTTGGCGGACTGCCGCGGGCGCCGGCCATATACGGACGTTATCATGCCGGGCGTACCGGCGCTCGATACCGGCGATTTTCTCTACCCGCCCCGAGTGCCGGCCGCCGGCGAAACCGGTAGCCAGCCAGGTACGCAAAACGTCTTCGGCCTGGGTCGCCGTCAGCAGCCGCGCGCCAAGCGTAAGCACATTGGAATCATTATGTTCCCGGCTATTTCTGGCGGAAGCCTGATCATAACACAAGGCCGCCCGGATGCCCGGAACCTTGTTTGCGGCGATGGAGGAGCCGATACCCGCGCCATCAATGACGATGCCGCGCCCGGCGGCGCCAGCCGTTACCAACTCGGCGACCTTTACCGCGATATCCGGATAATCGGCCGGTTTTTCGTCGTACACGCCGACGTCGCGAGCCTTCAACCCGAGGCTCGCCAGCACCGATTTCAGAGTCTCTTTGAGACGCAAGCCGCCGTGGTCCGCGCCCAGCGCCACGGTCTTCTCCGGCGGCGCGGCGTCGATCAGGTCCGCGGGTAATTCGACGATGCGAATCGCGCGCGCCTCGACCAGGTCGCGCGCCGACGGCGTAAATATCGCGCCTGGCGGCACGCGCATTTCGCCGGACCGCGGCACATCTTCGGAAGTCACCCAATGCATAGAATCCGAAACCGTCGTAGAATTCGTAAAGACTATTGTAATGAAACCTCGCGCGTGGCCGCTGTTTTTTGCGCTTACGTCGTTGCTCACATGCCGGGCGTGGAGCCACCCCATGGGCAATTTCAGCGTCAGCCACTATTCCCGGATCGAAGTGGGCGGCGCAGGGACCGATATCCGATACGTGCTGGACCTGGCTGAAATCCCCAGCTTCGAATTATTGCAGCAGTGGGGCCTCAGCGCCGAGAGCCCGCGCGATCAACTTGACCTCAAGGCCGAAGCGCAGGCGCGGGAATGGGTGCGCAACCTGTCGATCGAATGCGGCGGCCGCGCGGTTGCTCCACATTTTGAAGGCGTCACGCTAGCCATCGCCAAGGGCGCGGGTGGCGCTCCGGTGATGCGCTTTACATCCACGCTAGGACTGGCCGTGGCCGCCGGATCGTTGTCTTATGAAGACCGCAATTACCCCGCGCGCGCCGGATGGAAGGAGATCGTCATTGCGGCCGGTCCGGGAGCCTCGATCGAGCGCGCCAGCCAAAGCGACCTGGACCGCAGCCAGGCGCTCACCGCCTATCCCGCCGATCCGACGGTTGCGCCGCCGCAGGATTTGCGGGCCTCAGTGGATTGGGCTGCCGCTCCGATCGCCGCGAATCCGATGGTTCTAAATCAGAGTGCCGCGAAGAAGAAGCGGCCCGCCATCGTGACTCCCGCGCCTGCATCTATGCTTGCCAGGGCAGGCACCACTTCTCCAGTGCCGCCGCAGGCTGCCGCCGCGGGGACCGTGGTGCGCGGCGATTTCCTTTCGCAATTGCTGCATCGCGGCAAGATCGGCGTCGGGCTCATCCTGCTGGGAATGCTGGTGGCGTTCAGCCTGGGCGGTCTGCACGCGCTTTCACCCGGCCACGGCAAGACCATCGTGGCGGCATATCTGGTGGGCTCGCGCGGCACTTTCCGGCACGCCATTTTTCTCGGCGGCATGGTGACTTTCACGCATACCATCAGCGTGTTTTTCCTGGGGCTGACCACGTTATTCCTCTCTCAATACGTGCTGCCGGAAAAGATTATTCCGGTGCTGGGCGCCATCTCCGGCCTGACTATTGTTTGGATCGGGGGCATGATGCTGTATAAGCGCGCGATGCGGCTGCGCGGTCATCATGATCACCACCATCATGACCACGACCATCACCACCCGCATGATCATGACCACGACCACCACCATCATGATCATGATCACGAGCACGGTCCGCACGGCCACAGCCACGTTCCGGAAGGCGACGTGACGATGGGCAGTTTGATCGCATTAGGCGCCAGCGGCGGTTTGGTTCCGTGCCCCTCCGCGCTGGTATTGCTGCTCAGCGCGATCGCCCTCGGCCGCATAGGTTTGGGCCTGCTGTTATTGGTGGCATTCAGCACAGGCCTCGCGATCGTGCTGATGGGAATAGGGGTGCTGGTGCTCTACGCCAGGGACCTGCTGCCGGATAGTCAGAAGACCGCCGCGCACCCCGCATTCCGGATTATTCCGGTGCTCTCAGCGGCCTTGATTGTCTGCATAGGATTGCTCATGACCGGTGTCTCACTTGGCTGGATTCAGCCCAACCGCCTGGTCGGCTGACGGCCTTTTTATAACGTTTTCCTTATGCGGCGGCAGCCATGCCGCGACAGACGAGACTCTTCCCAGTCTCACGATAGCAGGCGAAGGTGATGGGTTGTGCGGTGCGAGTGAGGCGGAAGGCTGTAAGTCCTTTAAAGTTCGGGGGAAAGGGATGAAGGGAATTTTTGTTGCGGTGGTGACCGGCGCGAAGGTGGTGGCCCAGGCGCGACTGAATCTGCTGTGAGATTCGACCGAGGGCAAGCGATGTTCTCTTCCTAGCCGGGCGCCCAGGCGGGTCGCAGTCTGTGCTGGCGCTGTTCCCCTCCCGTATTCAACATCGCCAGCCAAGTTCCCAGCGCTCCCAGGTTGACAGCCTGGATGGCATATCCGGCTATTCGTATCACCCCGACGCCTTGCGTGCTTAACAATAAGAAGATGATCGTATTGCTGAGAAAATAAACGAAGAAAACCACACTGAGGGTGAGGCTGTTGCGGTTCAGCGTGATGGGGTACCGCGTAAGCACAACCAAAATCGTCAACAAAAACACGGCAATGCCTACTGTTACGCGGCCGAGCGCGCGGTCTACTTCAGCCCCATCAGATGGCCCTGTGGCGCCCCCACTGTATATGGGCCTTGGTAGTCTTGGAGGACCGACGAATACAGCTCCAGAACTACCCAGGCGCAGAAAAACCATTCGATCGGTTCGGTTGGAGCCAGACCTTCTCGTAGGCGCCACTTGCCGGGCTGAGAACTGCGATGGCACCATTCTGCAGGGCGCCGAAGATCAAAAAAAAGAAAAATGCCCGGTATCGGCGATATAAACCTGAAAAGTACAGGCGGGCACTCAACAACGCGGTACCCGCCACAATCAAGACATTGATGACGCCGGCTATGGGCACTTTCAACCTTAGAGTCGCCCTAAATGATATCACCAACGCAGCCGAGGTTCCCGAAATCGAGCAGCTGGATTAGCGGCCGGTCATCTGCTCCAGCTTTTCGGGGTACCGGGCGCCTTGCACCGTGATCTTTGCGGCGGCGGACTCGATGTCACCGAGATCGTCGGGCGTGAGTTCGACCGAGACTGCCCCGATGTTCTCGTCCAGGCGATGCAGCTTGGTGGTGCCTGGGATCGGTACCATCCACGGCTTCCGGGCCAGCAGCCAGGCGAGTGCGACCTGAGCAGGTGTCGCCTTTTTCCGTTCCCCGATACTGGCGAGCAGATTAATGAGGGCCTGATTCGCCTTGAGAGCCTCCGGCGTGAAGCGAGGCAGGGTGCTGCGGAAGTCGGAGCTGTCGAACTTCGCATTTTCGTCGATCTTGCCCGTGAGGAAGCCCTTACCCAGGGGGCTGTACGGGACCAAGCCGATGCCGAGTTCCTCAAGGGCCGGTATCACTTCCTTCTCCGGAGTCCTCGTCCACAGCGAGTATTCGCTCTGCAGCGCAGTGACCGGCTGGACTGCGTGTGCGCGACGGATGGTTTGCACTCCCGCTTCGGAAAGCCCGAAGTGTTTGACCTTGCCTTCCTGAATCAGGTCCTTCACTGCTCCAGCTACGTCTTCGATGGGCACGTTCGGGTCAACCCGGTGCTGATACAGCAAGTCGATGACATCCACCTTGAGCCGCTTGAGCGAGCCCTCGGCGGCCTGTTTGATGTGCTCTGGCCGGCTGTTCAGGCCCGGCAGACCCTTCATCCCGCGGGGATCGAAATCAGGACTCAGGTCAAACCCGAATTTGGTGGCGATCACCACTTGCTTGCGGAAGGGAGCCAGGGCTTCGCCCACCAGCTCTTCGTTCAAGAAGGGGCCGTAGACCTCGGCCGTGTCGAAGAATGTGATGCCGCGTTCCACGGCTGCCCGGATAAGCGTGGTCATCTCCTGCTTGTCTTTGGGTGGACCATAAGAAAAGCTCATGCCCATGCAGCCGAGCCCGAGAGCCGATACTTCCAGGCCGCTATTTCCAAGTTTGCGCTTCTGCATTGTTTCTCCTCAGGAACCGTCTCTATCATCTCCAGGTTAGAATCGAGCGCCCTGGAAGCGGTATCCTGATCCTTCCGATTTATTGCCTATTTCTCTTGCACTCTTCATCGACGCGCAGAACTAGCAGGTATCCTGGGGTAGAGGAGAGTGAGACCGTTACCATGAAAAACCAGCGGGGAGACGCCACTTCGCCGCCGGATCGAGCACGTGAATTGCGCGCTGAGCTGGCTCGCGGGATTGCCCTGTTCATGGGCTCCGCGGAGAACCGCGCAACGGATATTCCAGGGCTGACGCTCCACCGGCGGACCGCTCCTACCGCTCCATGCTCGATGACCTACGCGCCGGGCGTGATCGTGATCGCCCAGGGGCGAAAGCGAGTAGAACTCGGCCGAAACATCTTCATCTACGATGCGTCGCGCTTCCTGCTGACGTCGGTCGACTTGCCGGTCGTCAGCCGGGTGATCGAGGCAAGTGAACAGGCGCCTTGCCTGGCGTTGTCGCTCAAACTCGAAATGCCCGTAGTCCGGGAGCTTCTCAGCCGGGAGGAGATTCGGTTGGCTGAAGCGCCGTCTGACAGTCCCGGCATGGCGACCGGTGAGACCACGGTGGAATTCCTCGGTGCGTGCTGCCGGCTCGTGGATCTGCTGCGCACGCCGCGGGACATTCCCTTCCTCAGTGGCCTGATTCAGCGCGAAATCATCTACCGGATCCTTCGCAGCGCGGAGGGCGCACGCCTTCGGTCCATCGCAACGCTTGGAGAGCAGAGCCACCGGACAGCCAGAGCGATCGCCTGGATCACGGCGAATTATGCGAAGCCGCTCCGGGTGGAAGATCTCGCGGAAATCGCAGGCATGGGCGTGTCCACGCTGCATCATCACTTCCGGGTGCTCACCGCCATGAGTCCTCTTCAGTATCAGAAACAGCTTCGGTTGCAGGCAGCGCGGGGACGCATGCTCATGGATGGTCTGGACGCCGCAAGTGCGGCCTTTGAGGCCGGATACGAAAGCGCCAGCCAATTCAACCGCGAATACAGCCGTTTCTTTGGCCAGCCACCGATGCGGGATATTCGGACTCTTCGCTCGCCAGGCGCTCCGCGGATGGAGTCGGTCAGTAATCGGTAAAAACGCTATCTGATCGTCTGCCGGGTGAGTAGCCGCCGACTCGCGGACTTTCCGATCGCTCAGGTCGCAACCCTGCGCTGCCCTTTTTCTATCCGCCAACCTACTTTGCCGACACCAGGGTGACGACCCCGTGGATGGCCTGTGGACCGAAATGTCCAGTTGCAGGTCCGGTGTACACCAGAGTCATGTTCGAAAAGTTGACCTCCGACCCTCCGGTGAGGCAGACCTGGAGTGTGGATGCGCCCTTAGACTCGAAGGGCGCTGGGCTTCCATTCGCCGCAGTGGTAGCCGTACTGGTGACCACGACACCAGAGCCAGTGGTGGGAGGGCTGTTGGCGGGACAGACGCTCGTGTCGTAGCTGACTGTGGCGTTCGTCATGCTGATGTGGTGAGTGTGGGGGCTCCGAGTCGCGGGGTTTGTGGGATCCACTTTAGTGGTGTCGGAAATTCCGTAGTCGGACGTTACCATCGTCAGGTCCGCCGAAAAATTGGCGGTACCGGATCTTTCCACGTCCAGGGACCATGTGCCACGAATTTCCCACGGACCGCCGGATACAGTTGAGGGCGAGTAGTCGTTGATCACGCCCTTAAAATGCACGATCCTCAGATCTTGAGCCGGCGCCAGGCCGACCGCCAGAGCGAGACCGATGCCGAAAAAAGTCCATCTATATCGAATTTTCATAATCTCCTCCTTTTGGATCTCTTCTTGCGACCCAATCAGGCTCCACGATGCTCCTGGCGGGAAAAAAGAGCAAGTCCGGACCTGTTGAAAGTGTGTTTCATACATTTGCACATCTCTGAAAACAAGATGTATACTCGAAGCCGTGCTCGTCGCGCCTACAGACCTCGACGGCGTGCGCCGGCAGTTGGAACGGGTCCTGGCGAGCGCTGGGTTCCTTCGGAATGAGCGGATGAGCCGATTCCTCAGGTTCCTGGCCGAACGGCATCTGGAAGGCAGCGACAACCAGCTCAAAGAGTCCGTAATTGCCGTCGAGGTTTTTGGGCGCAAACCGGACCATGATCCTTCGCAGGACTCCATAGTGCGGACTGAAGCCGGTCGGCTTCGCGCCCGGCTGGCGGAATATTACGTGGGCGAAGGAAAAGACGACGGAATCGTCATCGAGCTGCCGAAGGGTGGATACAGGCCGGTCTTTCGCTTACGCGACCCGGCGTCCCAACCGACGCTACCCGTAAAGACGCTACCTGTAAAGAAGATACGCCAACGCGTCTGGCTGGTCACGGCGGCGGTAGGCATCGCGTTGGCGATCACCGCAATCGTCTGGGTTCAAAAGACGGAACGCTTCTGGCGCAGCCCCATTGCGGAAGCCCGATTTCAGACCGTGACCGATTTCGATGGAACGGAGCAGGAGGCGGCTGTGTCACGGGACGGCAAGTTCGTGGCATTCTTGTCGGCCCGAGAGGGACATACCGATGTCTGGGTCACACAACCCGGCTCCGGACAGTTCCGTAACCTTACTCGCGGAAGCGCTCCGGAACTCCTCAATCCCTCGGTCCGGGATCTAGGATTCTCGCCCGATAGCTCCCTGGTCACGTTTTGGAATCGCAAGCCAGCCGGCCCAAGCTGGCAGATCGAGATATGGGCGATACCAACGCTGGGCGGACAGGCGAGGCCCTATCTGGAGGGCGCGGCGGAGTTCGATTGGTCGCTCGACGGTTCGCGGCTCACATACCACACGGCTGCCGCAGGAGACCCGCTTTTCGTTTCGGACGGCACGCCGCATCCTCAGGGACGACCTATCTTTACTGCGCCCGCGGGCATGCATTCTCATTTCCCGTTGTGGGCGCCCGACAGTGGGTTCATCTACTTCGTCTACGGCGCGCTTCCAGACAAACTGGACATCTGGCGCATCAAGGCGGCGGGCGGAATGCCTGAACGGATCACGTCACACAATGGGCGCGTGAGCCATCCAGTCTTGCTGAATCGACGTACGTTGATGTACCTCGCCAGCGATCCCGACGGTTCAGGACCGTGGCTGTACAGCATGGACGTCGAGCGCCGCATTCCTCACCGGCTTACCTTTGGTCCGGACCGATACACGTCACTGGCCGCCACAGCCGGTGGCAAGCGCCTGGTGGTCACACGCGCAAGTCCGAAGAGAACCCTCTGGCGATTGCGGATCAGCGATTCACGCGCCGAGTTGTCGCCCCCGGATCGCATCGCTCTGACGCCCGCTATTGCGTTCTCTCCACGACTGGGGCCCGATTATCTTATATTTGTCTCTTCGGCCGGCGGTAGCGAAAGCATTTGGAAGCGGGCGAACGGAACGGACACGGAACTGTGGAGCGGCCGTGGAGCGCAGATCATTGGCGGCCCCGCCATCTCCCCCGATGGCGGACGTATCGCATTTTCGGTCCGTCAAGGCTCGGAGACCCTCTTGTATGTGATGCAGGCGGACGGGACCCACGTGCGGGTGGTTGCCGATTCGCTCGACCTGCAAGGCTCTCCAGCATGGACGCCGGATGGCCGATCGATCACCACGGCCGCGAACGATCACGGTGCGCCGCACCTTTTCCAAGTACCGATCGATGGCGGTCCCGCAGCTATCTTTCTTCGCGACTACTCGGTAGATCCGGCATGGCAGCCCTCCGGTCGCTTCGTGGTCTACTCGGGACCCGACATTGGCACGACGTTTTCAGCGAAAGCCGTGACGCCCGAGGGTGTCACGCATCCGCTTCCGAGTCTGACTAACTTGACGCGGGGCGCTCGACACCTTAAATTCCTCTCGGGAGGACGTGGACTGGCTTTCCTGCGGGGAAGCATTGAACACAAAGATCTCTGGCTAACGGACCCGGACACCGGCGTCGAGCGGCAGTTGACCAGCCTCCCTGACGATTTTAATATTCGGGACTTCGACATCTCCCCAAACGGCCGTGAAGTCGTCTTAGAACGGGTACAGGAGCGTTCTGACATTGTGCTCCTCGACCTTGCCGGGCAATGAGGGGCGCCGGACCATCCCGCTAAAAAGCCTCCACTACGGCCGGGGTGGGGCGGCCAACACTCGTACACCGCCGGCTCCTGCCACACGCACTTCGGCAGTCAATCCGATGAAAAGGCCGTGCTCCACGAGGCCGACTACGTGATCGAGGCGCCTGGCTAACGACTCCGCGGAGACGATCGGCTCGAACGCACAGTCGAGGATGTAATGGCCGCCGTCGCTGATGAACGGTTTGCCATCGGCATCTCGACGCAGCAACGGCCTGGCCCCCAGATCCGAGAGCCGGCGCGCGGTCGCCAGCCAGCCGAAGGTCACCACCTCCACCGGCACAGGCTGGCCAACGGCAAGGCGGCTCACCAGCTTGCTGTCATGGATCACGATCACCAGCCGCTTACTCGCGCTGGCCACGATCTTTTCCCGCAACAGGGCTCCGCCGAGCCCCTTGATCAAATTCAGGCTGCCCTCCTCAACCTCGTCGGCGCCGTCAATGGTCATGTCGATTTGAGATTCATCGGCCAGGCTGGTCAACGGAATTCCGAGGGCTCGCGCTTGCGCGGCGGTGCTCTCCGACGTCGGGATACCCACTATGCGCAAGCCCTCGCGCACACGCCTGCCGAGAGCGCTTACAGCCAGCGCGGCAGTGGAGCCCGATCCAAGGCCTATGATCATTCCATCGGTCACCTGTGCCGCCGCCGATTCCGCCGCGGCCGCTTTCAGTTGATTCTCATCTTGCCTCATAACGTATCGTATCCTGAAGATTCATGTTGAATTCAATTCCCGATAAACAACTGGAAAAGCTGTGCATCAATACAATCCGCATGCTGTCGGCCGACGCCGTGCAGCATGCCAACTCCGGCCACCCCGGCATGCCCATGGGCGCCGCCGCCATGGCCTACACTCTGTGGACCAGATTTCTCAAGTACAATCCGGCCAATCCTCAGTGGTTCGACCGGGACCGTTTTGTGCTGTCCGCGGGTCACGGTTCGATGCTGTTGTACAGTCTCTTGCATCTGACCGGCTACGACCTTCCGATGGAACAGATCCAGCACTTCCGAAAGTGGGGCAGCCAGACGCCCGGCCACCCGGAGCGCGGTCGCACACCGGGCGTGGAAGTTTCGACCGGGCCACTCGGCCAGGGTTTCGGCAATGGCGTCGGGATGGCGATAGCGGAGTCGTGGCTGCGGGCGCGCTATAACCGGCCAGGGCATGACATCGTCGATCATTATACATACGCCATCTGCGGCGACGGCGACCTTATGGAGGGGATCACTCAGGAAGCCGCGTCGCTGGCAGGGCATTTGCAGTTGGGCAAACTGATCTATCTCTACGATCAGAATCACATTTCGCTCGCCGGGGCCACCGGCCTGGACTTCACCGAAGATGTTGCGGCGCGATTTGAAGCGTATGGCTGGCACACGCGCGCAGTGAAGCAGGGCAACGACACCGAAGACATCGCCAGTGCGATTCAGGAAGCTCAGGGGGAAACCCGGCGCCCTTCGTTGATTCTGGTCCACACTCACATTGGCTACGGAAGCCCGAATAAGCAGGACAACTTCTCGGCGCATGGCAATCCTCTCGGCGAGGAGGAGCTGAAGGCGACCAAGAAAGCGTTAGGATGGCCCACCACGGATCTGTTCTATTTGCCGCCGGACGCCGTTGAATACTTCCGACGGGCGCTGGGTACCGGCGCGGCGGCCGAAGCAGAGTGGAAGGCCAGGTTCGCTGCGTATCAGAAAGCGTTTCCCACGGAGGCGGCGGAGCTCGACCGGATCATCAGCGGGAAACTCCCCGAAGGCTGGCAGGCCGATCTGCCGAAATGGACACCCGCCGATAAACCGATCGCCACCCGGGCGGCGGGCGGGGCGGCTCTGAATGCGCTTGCAAAGCATCTGCCGAACATCGTGGGAGGATCCGCGGACCTGAACCCGTCTACCGACACCGCTATGAAAGGCTTTGGGGATTTTCAGCCCGCCGAATCGGAGGGGCCGGGAACGCTCGGCGCTGTTGGTGGCGAGTGGGGTTACGCAGGGCGCAACGTCGCCTTCGGAGTTCGGGAACATGCCATGGGGGCCGCGGTGAACGGGATGGCGGCTCACGGCGGCGTGCTGCCTTTCAGCGCCACGTTTTTTGTCTTCTCCGACTATATGAAACCGGCCATCCGGCTGGGGGCATTGAGCCGGTTGAAAACAGTCTATGTGTTCACGCACGATAGTGTCGGCGTTGGAGAGGATGGCCCGACGCACGAACCGGTCGAGCAGCTCGCCGGCGTGCGCGCGATACCTGAGTTGACGGTCATACGGCCCGCCGATCCGAACGAAACCGTGGAGGCGTGGACTTTTGCGGTCGAGCACGACGGTCCGACGCTACTGGTCCTGACGCGGCAGGCGGTGGCCCACCTCGACCGTAGTAATGCCAGATCGCCCGGCGTTGCGAAAGGAGCTTACATCCTTTCGGAAGCCGACGGCGGTGCGCCGGATGTCATTCTGATTGGAACCGGCTCCGAGGTTCAGTTGTGTGCGAAGGCGCAGGAGAAGTTAAAAAGCTATGGAGTCAAAGCTCGCGTGGTCAGCATGCCGAGCTGGAGCCTTTTCGAGGCGCAAGATCCGTCGTATCGCGAAGGGGTGTTGCCAAAGAGTATCCGGAAACGAGTCACGGTGGAGGCTGCGTCGCCACTCGGTTGGCGCCAGTGGGCCGGCGATGAAGGCGCTATCATCGGCCTCAACCGCTACGGCGCTTCCGCGCCTGGCGACGAGATTTTCAAACATTTGGGCTTCACCGTCGAACACGTAACCGCCGAGGCTCTGCGCCTGCTGGGCAGGACCGCGGAGGCGGATAAAGAGGACCCACAGAAGACCGCTCCCTGACGGTCACGGCTCGGTAAGACGGTCACAAAATGTTCCGTAAGGTCCTGATTGCCAACCGCGGCGAGATTGCCGTCCGGGTGATGCGCACGCTGCGCGAGATGGAGATTGCCACAGTGGCCGTCTTCTCCGACGCGGACCGCGCTTCGCTGCACGTGCGCATGGCCGATGAGGCTGCGTGGGTGGGGCCTTCGCCATCGGCGGAGAGCTATCTGCGCATCGATCGCATCCTGGAGGCAGCGCGGAAACATGGGGCCGATGCCATCCATCCCGGGTACGGGTTTCTGAGCGAGAATGCGGATTTCGCGGCTGCCTGCGAGGAGGCCGGCATCGTCTTTATCGGCCCGTCCTCCGAATCGATTCGCCGCATGGGATCGAAAACGGCGGCGCGGCAGATGGCCATGGCGGCGGGTGCGCCGGTGGTCCCGGGCGCGCTGGAGACGTTGCGCGGCGTGGACGAAGCTCGCGCTTTTGGCGCACGGCATGGCTATCCGCTGCTGCTGAAGGCGGTGGCCGGGGGCGGCGGCAAGGGCATGCGGCGGGTGGATTCGGAAGCCGGGTTGGACTCCGCCTTTCGCGATGCCGCCAGCGAGGCCGAGCGCTCTTTTAAGAATGCGGATCTGTATGTCGAGAAGCTGATCGAGCGGCCGCGGCACATCGAAATCCAAATCCTGGGCGACCGGCACGGCCACATGGTGCATTTCGGCGAGCGCGAGTGTTCCATCCAGCGGCGGCACCAAAAGGTGATCGAGGAGTGTCCATCGCCGCTGGTGGCCGAGCGGCCTGGCATGCGCGAGCGCATGGGGGAAGCGGCCATCCGCGTGGCGCAGAACGCGGGCTATTACAACGCGGGCACGGTGGAATTCCTGGTGGACGGCAGCGGCGATTTCTACTTCCTGGAAATGAACACGCGCCTGCAGGTGGAGCATCCCATCACCGAGCTCGCGACCGGGCAGGACCTGGTGCGGCTGCAGATGGAAGTCGCGGCGGGCGAAAAGCTGCGCTTGAGGCAGGAAGAGATCGCGTGGCGCGGGTGGGCCATCGAATGCCGCATCTATGCGGAGGATCCCTACAACAACTTCTTCCCTTCGCCCGGTAGAATCACGCGGTTGACGCGGCCGCAGGGCCCCGGCGTGCGGTTGGATGGCTGCGTCTACGAGGGCTGGACCGTGCCCATCGATTACGATCCGCTGCTGGCCAAGCTGGCGGTGTGGAACGGCACGCGGGAGAGCGCCATTGCGCGCATGGTGCGCGCGCTGCGCGAATACAATGTTGGGGGGATTCGTACCAACATCGGTTTTTTCCGGCAGATTTTGGAGGACGAGGAATTCCGGCAGGGCAGGCTGCATACGGGCTTCGTGGATGAGTTTCTGGCTCGATGTAAACGCTTTCAGCCGCCGCCGGAGCTGGCAGCGATAGCCGAGCTGTTAGCCGCCCATCACGCCAAAGGGAGCGCCGCGCGCACCGAGAGCATCCCGGCGGCAGCAAGCCGCTGGCGCGAAATCGGCCGTGGCGAGATGCTGCGATGAACCCGCCACAAATCGAGCAGGTAGAGCCGGGCGTCTACTCCGTGCTGGTAAACGGCCGCAGTTACGAAGCGCGCGTCGAGCCGGCCGAGGGCGGCGTGGCGGTGTTCATCGACGGCCACCGCTTCGACATCGAAGTGCGCGATCCGCGCCGCTGGTCGCGGCAGACAGGAAGCCGCGAGATCGCGGGCTGCCTGAACGTGGTGGCACCCATGCCCGGCAAGATTGTGCGGCTGCTCGTAACGGCGGGAGACACAGTTGCTGCCGGCCAGGGCATCCTGGTGGTGGAAGCCATGAAGATGCAGAACGAAGTGAAAGCGCCCAAGGCCGGAAGGGTGGTTTCGCTGGCGGCGCGGGAGGGCGCTACGGCGGCCGCGGGGGATGTTCTGGCAATTATTGAGTAGCGCATAATAGAAGGTCATGGCGAGCGAAACGGCGTGCCCGGAGTGCGGCGGCAGCGGCTGGAAGATCGTGGAGCGGGACGAACTGTCCGGCGCCGAAAGGTGCGACTGCGTGTACGGCGCGCGCGCCAAGAGGCTGGAAGAGAGCGCCGCGATCCCGCCGCTCTATCGCAACGCCTCCTTCGATAATTTCGCATTGCCGCGCGACAATCCGATCGGGCACCGCGAGCTGGCCAACGTGCTGCTCACGGTGAAGGCCTTCTCGAGAGAGTTCCCCACCGACAAGCGGCCCGGCCTGCTGCTGATCGGCGAGCCCGGCACCGGCAAAACGCACCTGGCGGTGGCGGCGCTGCGCATCCTAATTTCGCGGGGCTTCGAGGGCCTGTTCTTCGATTATCAGAACCTGCTGGACCGCATTCGCACCGGATACGACCAGGCCTCCGGCGCAGCCGACCGCGAGGCCTACCGGTTCGCGCTGGATGCCGAGGTGCTGATGCTCGACGACCTCGGCGCGCATCGCGTCACCGAGTGGGTGGAAGACACGGTGACCAGCATCATCACTTACCGCTGCAATAATCGGAAGCCGTTGATCGCCACGACGAACCTGCCCGATCCAGACGCCGGCAGCGTGATGTTAGACAAGAGTCCCGGCAGGATCGATTACAAAACTTCTCTGGCGGACCGTATCGGTTCGCGCGCCCGCTCGCGTCTATTTGAGATGTGCAAGGTTGTGCGCATGCCCCTGGTGGAGGACTATCGCTTACGCAGATTCGTTTGATGCGGTTGTTGGCATTGCTGCTGTGCGCGGCGGCGCTGCCGGCGGCCGAGCCCGCCGAGCCACACGAATTCGTGCAAGCGGTGGAGTTCCCGTATTACGCTTATCCGCGGCAGCTCTGGGAGCGCGAGCTGGTTTGGCTGAAGACCATCGGCATCCGAACGGTGGAGTTCTCGATTCCATGGAACTGGCACCAGGTGGACCGCGACGCCTGCGATTTTACGGGGCGCACCAGCCCGCGGCGCGATCTGATGGGCTTTATACGGCTGCTGCGGCGCCTCGAAATGCGCGCCTGGATACGGCCGCTGCCGCCAGTGAAAGGCTGGATCAACGCAGGGTATCCGGCCGGGGTTGCGCCGGAGCGCAGGTCCGCGCGCCCCTGGCTGCGAGAGTTGGAGAGCCAGCTCGCGCCGCAAACCGAAAAGCACGGCGGGCCCATCGCGTTCGTGGAAGGCAACGCGGGCATTCTGGATGCGCCCGCGCCGCCGCTGCCGGTGACTATCGTGTCGGCGAAGGATGCGGCGGCGATGCAGCGCAGCCGGCAGGCGCTGGCGGCCGCGCACGGGTCGCTGCTTTGGGAGGATGTGGAGGATGCCCTGTTCCCCGCGGGATGGGAACGGCCGGGCGGTCCGCTGTATCGGGCAGGCGCAGTATCGCTGAGCGGCGACGAGCGGCCCACTGTGGCGGCTCTGCGGCGCAATGCGGCGCTGCTGCGGCACTGGCAGGCGTTGCTGCCTGGGATGAAGCCGGAGGGCGCCAGCGCCGTGAGACTGGCCACCGGCAGACTACCGGCGGGCGTCACCGCGGTGGAGCTGGTTTCGCGCGCGCCGGGTATCGCCTCGGCCGTGAGCGTGAGCAACGAGAGCCGGCTCGCGTTTCATAACGCGCTGCGCGCGTGGGACCCATTCAATAAGCGCACCGTCGACATCGAGAACGTCGATCTGGCGCCGCGCGAGACGCTGTGGCTGCCGGTGAATGTTTCGCTGGGCAGCGGCGGTCTGTGCCGGGAATGCTCGGCATTTTCCAACGCCGAGCATATCGTTTACGCCACCGCCGAGCTCGAGACCGTCGAGTTCGAGAATGGCGCGCTCGCTATGGAGTTTGCCGCGCCGAGGGCGGCGGAAGTGGTGCTGCAACTGGCGCGCAAACCCACCGGACCGTATCTGGCCGGCGGCCATCCCATGGATCTCGATTTCGACGAGAAAACCATGCGCGCGCGCCTGAAGATCCCGCAGGGTAAGGGGCCGGGCAGTCTGGTGCGAGTGGCTCTGGCCATCGAGGCGCCCGAATCGTCGGCCTTCTTCGAGGAAGCCAAACGCCTGGTGATCGGCCAGGAAAATGTGGTTTCGACATCCTATTCGTCTGAACAACTGGCGGATCGCTCGCGTCTGCGGATGCCGGAAAGATTTACGGCAAAAGCCACCCGGAAATCGCCGCTGGAGATCGATTACGCATTGGACGTGCCGGCGGACGAACTGCACGGCGACTGGGCCAATCTGGCCATTGAGGCGGACGGAGTGCTGATGGGGCGCGCGCGTCTGCAGCTGTTCCGGCCGGCCTCGGTGCGGCTGACCGACGCCATTAGTCTGCATTTCGGAACGGCCGCCGAATTGGCAATCGAGCCCGCCATCATCCCGATTGATGCCACGGCGGGCCGCACGGTGGACGTGAGTGTGCGCAATAATTTTCCGGGAATCGAGAGTTACCAGATAGATCCAGCCGGCGAGGGCTTTCAGTTCCTGCCGCCGAAAACCGAATTGAATTCGGGAGCGATCATGGAGCGCACGGTGGACTTCCGCGTCTTCCCGGAGAACGCCATCGGCGGTCTGCACGATTGGAATCTGCGCTTCTCGGGCGGAGCGAAGCTGGAGGTGCCGGCGCGCTTTCTAGTGATCCCGCGCGGACAGACGGTGGTCTGGCAGGCGGATCTGGACGGCGACGGCGCGCCTGAGTGGGTGCTCGAAAACCAGCATGCGCGAGCAGTGTTTTCGACGCAGGATGGCGGGCGCTGGCTGGAGTTCGTGTGGAAGGACTCCAACCTGAACGTGTTGCCGGAAAATGGCGCGCTGATCGGGACCGGTCCTGTGGAAGTGCGGGCGGGCGATGGCGCGCTGGAATTCATTGGTAAAGATTGGAAGCGGACGGTGCGGCTGGCGGCTGGCGAAGCGCAAGTAACTGTAGAACAGAGCGCGCCGTTAGGAGCGGAGACCCTCGAAACCGGCAAACATAACGAAGTTACCTTGCGAGTGACTCGGGAGTCGGCCGCGCGCGCGGTGTACACAGTCGCGAAGTAAGTGCCGTATTTGCGTGACTCAAGTGGCAGGGCGGAAACCTGTATCTCCGCCCTGATGGCTTTAGGCGCTCTTTATACTTCCAGCGGTCCGGCTGCGTTCCACCGCCGCCGGTTTGTGCATGCCGGCGGCGAACTCTTCGATTACCTTGGAATTAAACGCGGGAATATCGTCCGGCTTGCGGCTGGTTATCAGACCGCCGTCAGACACAACTTCGCTATCCTCCCATTGCCCGCCGGCGTTGCGGATATCGGTTTGAATCGAAGGCCATGACGTTAGCCTTCGGCCTCTCACCAAGTCCGCCTCCACCAGCATCCAGGGCCCGTGACAAATCGCCGCGATCGGTTTGCCAGCTTTGGCGAAATCCTTCACGAATTGGACCGCCTGCGGGACAGTGCGCAGCTTGTCGGGATTCGCCACACCGCCAGGCAGCAACAGCGCGTCGTATTCAGAAGCCGACACACTGCTGAGCTGCTTGTCCACTGGGAACATGCTTCCCTTTTCGTCGTGGTTCATGCCCTGCACCTCGCCCTTATCAGGCGCGATCAGCCAGGTCTGCGCTCCAGCCTCCTCTAGCGCCTGACGGGGTTTGGTCATTTCCACTTGTTCGAAGCCGTTGGTAGCCAGGATGGCCACCCGGCATCCGTCGAGTCGTTTTTGCATGATCGCCTGTCTCCTCCCTCAAGCGGTGCGCGTCGCTTCGATATTTACACGGCTCTTGGCGATTTCGGTCAACTTTTCATCCGCCGCCACTTCTTCATCGAGCGTCTCCTGCAGCAAAGCTGCCGCGCGCTGCTGGCCCATTTGTTCGGCATAAGTGCGCACCGTTCCATAAGCCGCGATCTCGTAATGCTCCACGCGCTGGCACGCCGAGATAATGGCGGCATCGCGTACCGCGGGTAGGGCGTCTTTTCCAATCATTTCATCGCCCTCCTCGAGTACGCCCTGCATTCCCTTGCATTTCTGCTTCTTGGCCTCTTCGCCGTGCATCTGGAACACTTGCTCCAGCCGCGCCACGTGGCCGCGCGTCTCTTCCAGGTGGCTTGCAAGCGCGTTGCGGAGCGCCGGCGATTCTACCTTCTCAATTACCTTCGGCAGCGCCTTGACGATTTGATCCTCGGCACTATATAAGTCTCTCAGCTCGGAGAGATATAAGTCATATAAGGATTCTAATTTCACTGTGGTTACCTCCTACTTAAGCTTGACGCGAAGCCCGCTGGAGTTGCAAGCCACAAGAAATCTCTTTCGTGTGCAGGTTTACATTTGTATGACGCAACTGTTGTGCCACTGGAAGATTCCGGACGATTTGGCGGCGGGAGAGTTACTTTTGCATTGACTCAGCCGCTGCTCGTACCTTCTTGATATCCTCGACGAATCCCTGATATTCAAGCTGACGCTGCTCCTGGGGAGCACGCAGAATGGCGGAAGGATGGATGGTCGAGGTGGCTTGCGGCGCCCAGATGTGCTTCACAAATTGCCCGCGCTGTTTAGTTACCCGGTGGTCCGGTCCGAAAACGGCTTGTGCAGCGGTGGCGCCGAGACAGACGATGATTGCGGGCCGGATAACGGCGAGTTCAGCCTCCAGCCAAGGCCGACATGCCCTGGATTCCGAGGCGCTCGGCTTTTTGTGAATGCGCCGCTTGCCGCGCTCTTCGAATTTGAAGTGTTTGACCGCGTTGGTGATATAAACTCTCGAGCGGTCGATTCCGCTTTCCTCCAATGCACGATCAAACAGGCGGCCGGCGGGTCCCACGAAAGGACGTCCCTGGCGATCTTCTTCGTCGCCAGGCTGTTCGCCTATAAAAACGATCAACGATGAGCGTGGCCCTTCGCCGAACACACCTTGCGTGGCGTACCGGTAAAGGTCGCATCCACGACAACTTTGAACGGCTTGCCGCAACGCCGGGAGAGTCTTTTGCGCCGGAATGAATTCGGCTGCGCTGTTGGTTTCAGAATGGCTCAACGAAATACTCACTCATGTCCTTCGACCCCTATCCCGCCGGCTGCAACCCTAACCCCGGCCCCTCCGGCAGCACCAGCTTCCCCTTCTCCACCCGCACTCCCGTGAACGGGTCGTTGGCAATCAGCAAGTTGCCATCCAAATCCGCATAGTCCACCAGCGGCGATAAGTGCGCGGCAGCCGTCACCGATACGGAGCTCGACACCATGCACCCCAGCATGGTTTTCATGCCGAGCGACTTGGCCACCTGGATCATGCGGTACGCTTCCAGAATTCCGCCGGTCTTGTCCAGCTTGACGTTCACGCCGTCGTAGGCGCCCGCCAGCTTGGGCACATCGCTGGCATGGAGGCAGGCTTCATCCGCGATGATCGGAACGTGCACGCGGCTGTGCACCCAGCGCATTTCCTCGAGCATCTCAGCGGGCATGGGCTGCTCCACGAACTCCACGCCCTGCCCGGCCAGCCAGTTAATCTTGCGCACCGCCACCTCTTTATCCTTCCAGCCTTCGTTGGCATCCACGCGCAGCGGCTTGTCAGTCACGCTGCGCACCGCCGCTATGGTGGCCTCGTCGGAATCGAGGCCCACTTTGATTTTGAGCACCGGATAATCGGCTGCCTCGCGGACTTTCTGGCGCGTCGTTTCGGGATTGTCGATGCCAATCGAGAAAGTCGTAATCGGCGTATCGCGCGGGTCCAGGCCGAAGTAGCGGTAGAGCGGCACGCCCAGTTTCTGGCCCACCCAGTCCATCAGCGCGATATCGATAGCGGCCTTTCCGGCCCACTGGCCTTCCACGCGGTGAAACACCTCCGCCATGACTTTGGAGAATTGCCATGGATTGGCCTCGGTCAGTAAACCGCGCACCGATTCGACAGCCTGCCGCGCTCCCTCGGCATTCTCGCGATAGCGCACAATGGGCGCGCCTTCGCCGTGGCCCGTGATGCCGCCCTCGGTATACTGCACATGCACCGTGTCGCGATAGTCGCTCGAGGACATCGTGGTGGTCCAGGTATGCCGCAGCTTCAGGCGGACGATCTCCGTGCGGAGGGCCGCCGGAGGCTCGCCCGAAGCCAGTAGAGCGGGCCAGGCAGATTGCGTCAGAAAAAAGCGGCGGCGGGTCATTTGAGCCTCCTGCAGGCGACCAGCAGGCGGGTCCAATGCGGATCGCCGAGATCGCAAATCTGAGTCACCGGGTGAATCCAGGTGGTCACGTTGATGAATTTACTCTCGCCGATATACATTCCCGTGTGGGTGATATGATCCGCCGCGCTGCCGAAAAAAAGCAGATCTCCGGGCTTCAGATCTTCGCGGCTCACAGGGACCACGCCCTTCCAGGCAGCCTGCAAATCGGCGTCGCGCGGGATTAGCACGCCGCGCCGGCGGCAAAGCATCTGAGTGAAGCCCGAACAGTCGTAGCCGAAGCTGGACGTGCCGCCCCAGGTGTACGGCAGGCCCAGGAAACGCCGGCCGAGAGCGATGGCAGCCTCGACGGTCAGCGGCTTCGCGTCGAAGGAAACATCGCCGCGCTGCAGCCAGCCGGAGCGATCGTCCGGCAAGCGGACTTCGAGCCAGCGCCCGGCATGGCGTTCATGGCCTTCGGGCTCGGTGGGCTCCGCAATCACTTCCAGGCGCGTTTCGAACGGCACGGTGAGTAGCGGCTGGTGACGGGCCACGTCCGGCTCGCCGTAGATATGGGCGAACAGGCTTTCGACTTGCGCCACGCGTCCGTCCGATGCATAGGGTTTGTCGACCGCGCCCAGGCGGCGCACGCCCGCGCCAGGCATCCAGCCCGTGTAGTCGTCGGCAGTGCGTATGCGAAGCCACCCGGAGCGCTCCTCGATTACCCCGATGGTGCTGCCGTAGATCGCCTGTGACACCACCTCGGCATCTTCGCTGGGCTGCGCATACATGTTCGCAACGGGTTTGATCACCACAGCCTGGGAAGTGGCATTGGAGGCAAACCAGGCGAGCAAAGCCATGGCCATAAACAAGTGCATGGGACCTGCCTTCAGACTAGCAGCGCGCGTGCTATACTGCCACCGCTGGCGTTACTTTGTCGACGCATTTTGGAGGTTGCAGTTGAAATTCGGCCTGTTCTACGAACATCAGATTCCGCGGCCCTGGCAGGAGGGCGCCGAGGAGAAGTTGTTACGCGACGCACTCGATCAAATCGAGCTGGCGGACCGCCTGGGTATGGACTACGTCTGGGAGGTCGAGCATCATTTCCTCGAGGAATACGCGCATTCGAGCGCGCCCGAAGTCTTTCTGGCGGCTGCCAGTCAACGCACCAAGCGCATCCGATTGGGTCATGGTATCGTGCAGCTTCCGCCCGGATACAACCACCCCGCGCGCGTGGCCGAGCGTATCGCTACGCTCGACCTGGTATCCGGCGGGCGCGTCGAATTCGGCACCGGCGAGTCGGCGTCGCAAGCGGAGCTGGGCGGGTTCGCCGTGGACCGCGCTCTGAAATATGCGCAGTGGGACGAGGCGCTCGACGCCATCACGCGCATGTTCGCGGAGGAGCCTTTCGCCGGTTATCAGGGCCGCTTCATCTGGATGCCGCCGCGCAACGTCGTGCCCAAGCCCAAGCAGAAGCCGCACCCGCCATTGTGGGTGGCGTGCAGCCGCCGCGAAAGCATCCTCACCGCCGCGCGCAAGGGCATTGGCGCACTCTCCTTCTCCTTCATCGAGCCTGAAGAGGCCAAGAGCTGGGCGGACGATTACTACCGCATCATCGCCAGCGACGAGTGCGTGCCGGCCGGCTTTTCGGTGAACCCGAACCTGGCCGTGGTGGTGCCTTTCATGTGCCATTCTGACGAGCAGACCGCCATCGAGCGCGGCATCGACGGCGCCCACTTTTTCGGCTATTCGCTGGCGCATTACTATGTGTTCGGCAAGCATGAACCCGGCCGCACCAATCTTTGGGAGGAGTTTGAGAGGAATCGTAATACTTACGGCTTCGCGCGCGACATCGTGCGGGCCCAGGACGCTCCGCTGGCCGTAAAGCTGTTGCAGGAGGGCTTCGGCTCCCTGCGTGGTGCGGTGGGCACTCCGCAACAGATTACGGACCTGCTGGCGCGCTATGAAAAGGCCGGTGTGGACGCCGTGATCTTCGTGGCGCAGGCGGGCCGTAACCGCCACGAACACATCTGCGAATCGGTCGAGCTGTTCGCCCGCGAAGTGATGCCGCGCTTCGTCGAAAACGAGGCGGCGCGCGAGAAGGCCAAGTGCGACCGCCTTGCCGAAGCGTGTGCTAAGGCTTTGCAGCGGCGCGCGCCCGCCCGTCAGTCGCCGCCCGGATACGTCATTACCTCCACCGGCGAACCCTCCCATGCTCCGGTTCCCGAGGGCGCAAAGGCCCACGCCAACGGGCACAATAGCCTGTTCGCCCGCATCGTGCGCGGCCGCGACGACCGGCAACTAGACCGCCTGATGAGCTTCCGCCCCGCCCAGCGTCTCATCTTCAAGGGCATGGAGCGGGCGTTCCATCCGGAGCGCGCCAAGGGCTTCGCGGCCGAGATTCAGTATGAGTTGAAGGGCCGCGCGGATGTCAGCCGCTGGCTCCTGCGCATCGCGGATTGCGAGGCCAAAGCGGCGCCCGGCCAATCCGCAAAGCCGACCCTCACCTTCCGCATGACGCTGCCCACGTTCGCGCGCATAGCCGCCGGCGAGCTCAATCCCGTGACGGCCATGCTCGAACATCGCCTCGAAGTGGATGGCGATATCAAGAAGCTGGCCCAATTCACCGGGCTGTTCGTGGAGCGATGATGCGTGTATCTTACTTCTTCCCGGCCCTCGTCCCAGCAGTATTGGCGTCGATCATGCTGGCGCAGACTCCGCCCGCGCGCTCGAACGTAGCACCGGAATTCCATTACGATCCGCGCGCCGAAGGATGGCTGATACCTGCGGGCGGATTCGACATGCCCGAGGCGCTGCGCCGATTTTCGACCGATCGCGAAACGCTGGTGCGCTATTACAATTCCCGCTTGTCGCCCGAACGCGCCAAAGCTCTCGACCGCTTTGCGCAAGCCTGGCTGCAGGTTCTCGATCAGGCTCCCTTCGACTCGCTCGCCGTAGATGGCCGCGTCGATTGGCTGCTGCTGCGCGCCCGGCTGCACGAAGATCTGCACCGGCTGGCGGAACAACGCGCGCGTCAGTCCGAAATGGAGCCGCTCATTCCGTTCGCGGATTCCATCCTGGCCCTGGACGACGATCTGCGCCGCATGCAATTTGTAACTGCCGCCGATGCCGGTTCGCAAGTCGACCGCCTTTCGGGCGAAATCGGCAGGTTGACCGCCGACATCAATGCAGGGCGACTGAAGGCTTCCCCGGCCGTGGGCAGACGCGCTGCGCACGCCGTGGAAATCCTGAGGCATACACTGAAAGGCTGGCGTGACTTCTACAACGGCTACGACCCGATGTTCACCTGGTGGGTGGAGGAGCCATGGAAACGCGCCGATACCGCGCTCGAAACCTATGCCACGCTACTGGGCGAAAAGATCGCGGGCGTGCGCGCCTCCGACAAAGACACTATCATCGGCGATCCTGTGGGCCGCGAAGCTTTGCAAAATGCCCTGGCGGCGGAATTCATACCCTACGCTCCCGAGGAGCTCATCGCACAGGCGCGCAAAGAGCTGGCGTGGTGCCAGGCCGAGATGGTCCGCAACGCCCGCGCGCTTGGCTACGGCGACGACTGGCACAAGGCGCTCGAGCACGTCAAGAACGATTACGTCAAACCCGGCGAGCAGCCTGCCATGGTGCGGGATCTCGAATATCAGGCGCTCGACTTTTTGCGGCAGCACGACCTGATCACGGTCCCGGAAGCCGCCGTGAACCTGTGGCGCATGGAGATGATGTCTCCGGAGCGGCAGCGCATCAATCCGTTCTTCACCGGCGGCGATCTGCTGAGCGTCTCTTATCCCACGTCCAGCATGACTCAGGAGCAGAAGCTCATGAGCATGCGCGGCAATAATATTCACTACTCCCGCGCCACCGTGTTTCACGAAATGATTCCCGGCCATTTTCTCCAGTGGTACATGAACGAGCGCTACAGGGCCTATCGCGGCGCCTTCGCCACTCCGTTCTGGGAAGAGGGCTGGGCATTCTATTGGGAATTGCTGCTGTGGGACCAGGGTTTTCCGCGCTCTCCGGAGGACCGCATCGGCATGCTGTTCTGGCGCATGCACCGCGCCGCGCGAGTCATCTTTTCGCTGCAGTTTCATCTGGGCCGGATGACCGCCGCCGAAGCCGTGGATTTCCTGGTCAGCGAGGTCGGCCACGAGCGCGAGAACGCCGCGGCCGAGGTGCGCCGCTCGTTTGAAACCGATGAGTATGGTCCGTTGTATCAGTGCGCTTACGAGCTGGGCGCGCTGCAGTTTCGCGCGCTGCACGCCGAGCTGGTGAACTCCGGCAAGATGACGAATCGCCAGTTCCACGATGCGGTTCTGAAACTCGGCATCATGCCGGTGGAGATGGTGCGGGCTTTGCTGCGCGGTGAAAAGCTGCCGGAAGATTTCACGGCACGATGGAAATTTTACGACGATCTGCCGGCGCCTGCGGGGAACCGGTAGCCGGGCTTTAGCTCTTTCCTGGACCCCACTCGATGGCAAATCACGGCCCCGTATCGACGATGGCCGTTTCGTAGCACAGACCCACTCCCATGTTCGTCTCCAAACCAGCGACTATCGTTACCTCGCCCAGATTCGGAAAACCCGGTCCAAACGTAAGCGTGGCAGGGACCGGCGGTACAGTCACGGGAACGGACTTGGACCACAGTTGAGCCACCGTACCCGTGCTGGTGGTGAGGGTACCGTACCAGATTGCTGAGACCGAGGTGCCCAGTTCGAAGTTCATCGTCAGGGTATGGCTTGCGAAGCTGGCGCTGAATCCCAGACCGCACGCCGGGGCGCGCCCGATCTGGCCGGCCTCCCAGTCGGTAAACCACAGGTCGCTCTGCCCGGCTGCGATAAAATCGGGGCCCAGGCCCGGGCCCGGCACGGGGTACTCGGTGATCAGCCCGGAAGTGGTGATGCGCCCGAATTTGTTGCCACCTGATTCGGCAAACCAGAGCGCGCCGTCCGGCCCCGCCGTGATGCCCCAGGGATAGCAATACGCGGTCGGCACGGGGTATTCGGTGATCACCCCGGAGGTGGTGATACGTCCGATCTTGTTGCCGAAGTATTCGGTAAACCAGAGCGCGCCGTCCGGCCCTGCCGTGATCCCGGCGGGGTAACTATTGGCCGTTGGCACGGGGTACTCGGTGATCACACCGCTGGTGGTAATGCTGCCGATCATATTACCGCTCCATTCGGTGAACCAGACTGCTCCATTGGATCCCGCCGTAATCCCCGCGGGGCCGCTATTGACGGTCGGTAAGGGATACTCGGTGATCGCTCCGGTGGTGGTGATACATCCGATGTTATTGCCGGTCCATTCGGTAAACCAGAGAGCGCCGTCCGGGCCCGTCACAATCCCCTCGGGCTCGGCGGCGATGGTCGGCACCAGGTACTGAGTGACCACCCCGGACGTAGTGATCTGCCCGATCTGATCGCCTTGGAATTCGGTGAACCACAGAGCGCCGTCCGGCCCAGACGTGATCCCATAGGGTTCGCTCGCGAAGAGTTGTGTATAGGTCGGCAGGGCGTACTCGGTGATAATCCCGGCGCCGGTAATGCGCCCGATCTGGTTGGTGGCATATGCAGTGAACCACGGCGCGCCGTCCGGCCCCACGGTGATCCCCCAGGGGTCGGCGCCGGTGGGCGACACGGGGAACAAGGTGACATTGCTCCATGTTTGCGCGGGCGCGCTTGCCAGGCCCAGCACGAATGCCGCCATCCAACCGAGGCGGACACCTGTGTCTATGCGTTTTCGAAGCGTTTGCATACGTTTTCCCAGGTTAACGTATAGTGAACGGGCCTGCTAAGCTCCGGGAGCGCGAAGTTACCCTGTAGGGCGGTTAACTGAGGAGGTCTCCGGCGATAGGTTCTGTCTTCAAGGCGTAAACGAGAAAACCGTCCCATAGTTCGAGATTCCGCCATTGGTGGTGCCATAGAGCACCCCGCCGCTGCCCATCACGACACTCGTCGGATCGTCCCCGTCGCTGCCGCCCGTGAAGGAGTAGAGCACCGTTTCGGTCCACGAGCCGCCGCCGGAGCTGGGTGGTGTTAGCGAGAACAGCGTGCCGGCGTCCGCAGTCCCGCCGCTCTGGGTAGTTCCATAGAGCACGCCGCCGCTGCCGAACGCGAGAGAGTTGGGATACAACCCGTCGCTGGGTCCGCCGGCAAAAGTGTGGAGCACGGTTTGTTTCCACGCCCCACCAGGAGATGCCGGCGGCGTCAGTGAGAACACCGAGTTGTCCGCAGTCCCACACCCCGAGGTCAAACCGTAGAGCACTCCACGGCTGCCGACGATGATCTGGCCGGGGCCGCAGCCGTAGAGCACATTGGGGAAGTTGTAGAGCACGGTCTCGGTCCACGCGCCGCCAGGAGAGCTGGGCGGCGCCAGCGAAAACACCGCTCCACCGTTGTTAGTCCCTCCAAGCATGGTCCTGCCATAGAGCACTCCCCCGCTTCCGATCGCCACATTTGCGAGCGGTTCGCTCCCGTCGCTGGGGTAGCCGGCGAAGTCGTGGAGCACGGTCTCGGTCCAGACGCCGCCCGGAGATGCCGGTGGTGTGAGCGAGAACACCGTGCCGCAGGTCGTGTCAAATTCACAAGAATTGGTTCCGCCGCGCTGGGTAGTCCCATAGAGCACTCCCCCGGCACTGATCGCCACCGAATTGGGATTCTGCCCCTCGCTGGGGTAGTCGGTAAATTCGTAGAGCAACTTCTCGGCCCAGGAGTCGCCCGGAGACGCAGGCGGGTGCAACGAAAACACTATGCCCCCTACTGAGCTGCCAGACTCGGTGTTGTTGCCAATCAGGACGTTGGAGCCAATCGATATCGCGAGCGTTCCGAAGTAACTGTTTCCGGCCTCGGTGTTGGGGAAACTGTAAACGTTCTCCGTCCAGAGGCCGCCCGGGGATGCCGGTGGTGTCAATGAGAACGCTGTCCCTTGCTCCGTAGTTCCGCCGCAACAGGTGTTGCCGTAGAGTACGCCCCCGGCGCCAATCACCACGCCTGTCTCGGGACCCCATCCGTCGTTAGGGCCGCCAGTGAAACTGTGGAGCGTGGTCAGCGTCTGAGCCGCGATGTGAGAGTTAAAGACCAGGAGCGCTGTCAACAGCGTTCCGCCAATACTGGGCGCCAGTCGTCGGAGGGTCATGTTGCCTCGAGTCTCTACGCGGGAGCATACTCCGATCGCGCTCCGGACACAAGGCCGCAACGTGAGTGCGCGGGCTGGGCTGTCCGCATAGAAGCCGACCAAGCCCTTACAGAATCTGCATGATCCCGCCAGTCACGCACACGCTGACAGAATTTCTGCAAGTAGTACCAGAACCCGGCACCTTCTTCAAGCACCCTCTTCTGCAAAACGCGCCGGTTTTTGATAGAAGTATGGGTGATGAAACGCCGCTATTTCCTCGAAGCCGCCGCGGCCGCCCTGGCAGCCTCCGGCGCGCCTGCCCAATACCAGCCCAGCCCGCAACGCCCGAAAGCCTCCCTGAAGCTGGGTACCCAGAATGATTCGTCGGACGACGCGCTGCCTGTGCTGGCCGCCCTGGGTGTCAATCACATTTGCAGTACTCTGCCGTCGGCGCGGTTAGACGAGAGTTGGTCGGCCGCATCGCTCAGCCGTTTGCGAGAACGCGTCGAGTCTTTCGGCATTCGCCTCGAGATGGTCCCCCTGCCGCTCAGCTCCGTCTATATCACGAAGTCCGAGAACCCCAATATCATGCTCGGCAAAAGTCCGGAGCGTGACCGCGAAATCGACGATATCTGCCAGATGATTCGCAACGCCGCGCGCGCCGGCATCCCGGCCCTGAAGTACAACATGTCGATTCTCGGCGTCGTGCGCACGGAGCCCACGCCTGGCCGCGGCGGCGCGCACTACAGCACTTTTGTGTATGGGAAAGCGTCGCAGGATCCGCCGCTCACCGAGGCCGGCCCGATCAGTGAAGAAGCCGCCTGGGAGCGCATTACGTATTTCCTGAAGCGGGTCATGCCGGTGGCTGAAGAATATAAGATCCGCATGGCCTGTCATCCGCACGATCCCGGGATGCCCCGCGACCAGGGCTTCCGCGGCGTGCACCGCGTGCTCGGCAGTGTGGACGGCCTCAAGCGCTTTATCGAAATCGCGCCCAGCCCTTATCACGGCCTGAATTTCTGCCAGGGAACGGTTTCCGAGATGCTCGACAAGCCCGGCGAACAGATCTTCGACGTGATCCGCTACTTCGGCGCGCGCGGCAAGATCTTCAACGTGCACTTCCGCAACATACGGGGCGGTTTTCTCAACTTTCAGGAAACCTTTCCGGACGATGGCGACGTGAACATGATTCGGACAATGCGTGTGTACCGGGAGATCGGCTACGACGGCATGCTCATGCCGGACCACGTGCCACGGATCGACGGCGACGCCGCTGGGAAACAGGCGTTCGCCTATGCCTACGGGTACATTCGGGCGTTAATCCAAATGGTCAATCAAGAAGGATGAGGAGGGTGCTGCCGGTCTTACCTCCGTAGTACGCTAAAGCCGGGATCGAGCAGCACCTTGACGGGGGCCTGGCCCAGCGCCACCGAGAATGTTACGGCGCCATTCGCCGTCCGCACCCAGCGGGTCAGTGTCTTGCCGTGCCCCAGTTGGATCTCGATGGGCACCGGCACGCTGAAGTCGTCGTCTACGTCGCTCTGCGTAACTGTTCCGGCAAGGCGCAGTGCCGGAGCTTTCCCTTTGACCGAATAGCTGAGCTTCAACGATGGAATCCCCGTGCCGTAGACCCATTGGTCGAAGAAATCTTCCAGGTCCGGATCCGGCGATTGCGGCGGAAGAAAGCGCGCGGCGGTCGCGCGGAACGCGTCCGTTGAGAGAGGCTTCTGCTCGTACTCCTTTCGTAAATCGGCCAGCATCGCCAGGAAGCGCTGGTCGCCCATGCGCCGCCGCAGCATGTGCATGATCCACGAGCCCTTCCCGTAGGTGACGAAGTTGTAAGCTTGCGGCGATTGCGAGTTCTCGAGACGCGAACCCATCACGATTGGACCGGTGGATTCTATGGTTTGTCCGTCGGCGGTCTTCTGCAGCAGGTTCGTCTTGTAGGTATCCAGCACCAACGCCACCGGTTGCGGACCATTCTTCTTTTCGAGATACAGCAGGGCGGAATAATCGGCCAGTGCCTCCATGAGCCACTCATCGTGATAGCCAGCCGCGGTTACAATGTTGCCCCACCATTGGTGCGCCGTCTCGTGAGCGTACAGAATATCGGAGAAGAAGAGGCGGCCGTGTTCATTCAGGTTACGGATGGCTTGTTCCTGCGGCGCCAGGTAGGACATCGTGGAAAGATAGATCAGGCCGGGGAAGCCTTGCCCGAACCGCCCGGGCACGGGAGATACGGTCAGGTTCGGCAAGGCGGGCGGGCCAAAATCCGCCGCCATGAATTCCAGCGCGGACATAATCTCGGAGGCCAGCTGCTGTAAGCGCGACGCAGGATTGGGGGCCGGCGCCGGCGCCACGTTGATGATCCCGGGCCCGCGCGCGGCGGATCGCGGCGGCAGATCGATAATAGGCGCGGTACGCTTGGCGCCGAGGCCCGGCTCCGCGGAGCGGTTCGCGCACACCTCCACCGTATAGCCGTCGTGCGATGTTCGCACGCGCTGATACCGTCCCAGGTTGAAGCCGGCCATACGTATGGGCGAAGTGATCTTCCGCCGCGTGATACGCCAGTCGCCTTCCACGCGCTCGTCCACCAGTTCGCCGGCCGTCACCAGATCCAACTCCTTGGGATAGCGGAAGGTCAGGTCGAACTTCGCGGGTCGCCGCCCATTTTCGGGGAACCAGTTGGCCCGCGCGCCTACATAGTAGACCTGGTTTCCAGCTTCGAAGATCACCTTGCCGGCATGCTGTATCTCTAACTCATGTTCCTTACCGGCCTCGAGCGGCGCGGACGGCACGATCAAAAACATTTCGTTGTCTACGTTGCGCATGAGATTCGAGCGCGCCGATTCGCGCTGGAAGACCTCAACAGGCGTGCCGTCCACCGAGGCGGCGGATACCTTCATCGTCTCGGCGATATCGAAAGCCAGCACCGCCAACGGCGCGCTCCCGGCTTTAATCCTGACGCGCGTGATGACCTGCAAGCCGAGGTCCGGCTGCACGGTGGCTTCAATCCGGAAATCTTTCATGACGAAGTCGGGCTGCCATGCACTCCTCGTGTTCGTCTCGTTGCGAAACGACTTGGCCACGAAGCTGCTCCATACGTCGAAGAAGAGCAGGCCGTCGCGCGAATTCAATTTCCCGATCACGATTTGTTCCACCGAGCGCCGATCGTAATATAGGTCGAAGTTACCCAGTTTTTTCCCGCTCATGGAGATGGCGAAAAAGCCGGGCCGCACTGGGTCGCTCGAGAGTAGATCCAGAACCAGCCTCGTCTGGAAGCTGGCGGCGATATTGCGCACCACGGATTGCCAGCCCTCCGCCATGAGCGCCCCGATCTCGGGACTCTTGCGGTTGAAGGGGTTTTGCCGGATCTGTTCCGTCAGATTGGCGTACGTGTCGTCGGAGAACATCAGGACGGCGCTCGAGAAATGCTCATCCAGATTGGGCGAGCCCGTGTAAGAGGCCAGCGACCGCCGCTCGGCGCGATTCGGCGGCAGCAGCAGCACCTCGGCTTCGCCGCCCTCTACATCCGTGGTGAAGACGGCCGCTGTGCGTACGCCGGCGACGGGCTTGGCGAAGATCAGGTATCCGTCGGTGAAGAAGAGACGAGCTTCATCCTTGGGCAGCGCCAGCTCGCGCACGCGATAGCATTCGGCCGGATCGAGCGAGATCTCGCGTATATCGCGAGCCACGTCCGAAGCCCTGACGGTGGCGTACGCCAGGCAAGGGCACAACAACAACGCGCCGACCCACCTCATTAGTTGATCTTTGCACACTACCGGCGAAGTCTGCTGAGCGGTGGTTCTCGCACGCCCTGCTACTCGCGGCGGTATCGCATCGGCTGGCGGCGATAAACGCGCACATAGTCCACCAGCATCCTTTGCGGGAACACACTGGTTGCATCCGGATTGCCCGGCCAGGCGCCACCCACCGCCACATTGAGGATCAGGAAAAAGGGTTGGTCAAATACCCACTTCGCTCCCGGCGGCAAAGAGGCCGGAGTGACTGTGTGGTAACGGGTACCGTCCACCAGGAAGTCGATGCGTTGGGGAGCCCACTCGATGGCGTAGACGTGATAATCGTCGGCGAAGCGCCCGGACGCCAGGGCGAACGGCCGGCCAATTCCGTGCGCGCCCGAGTATCCCGGCCCGTGAACCGTGCCATGCACGGTAGACGGCTCGCGCCCGATATTCTCCATGATGTCGATCTCTCCGCACGCCGGCCAGCCCGCCGTAGTTACATTGGCGCCCAACATCCAGAACGCCGGCCAGATTCCCTGACCGTACGGAATTTTGATGCGGGCTTCCACGCGGCCGTATTCGGCGGAGAATTTGTCCTGCGTCTTCAGACGGGCGGAGGTAAACTGTCCCGGACTGCGTTCGAGCGCCTGAAGTACCAGATTGCCGCGCCCGTCCTGCAGCGAGTTGCCGCGGCTATCGGTATAGACTTCCAGCTCCTGATTACCCCATCCTCCGCCGCCGAGATCGTAGACCCATTTCGCGCGCTCTGGCGGCGTACCCGGCGCACCGTTGAATTCATCGCTCCAGACCAGTCGCCATAAGGGCGGCGCGGCAGAGGCAGGCAGCAGCGCGAGTAAACAGATGGTGGCGCCGAGCCCCGTTCGCATGTACCTACTGGCTCCCCTCGAGCGCGATCTGCTCCATGCGGCGAACGACGGCCACGCGGTGTAAACTTCGACCCTGGTCCGAGCAACCGATTCCCAGAAGCAAAATCGCGATCCTGTGCATGCCGCTATCTTATCGAAATAATGAATCACACCTGTGGTGAGTGCAATATTATACTCTAAGCGGGACCTTATGCAGATACATTGCCAAATCGGTATTTCCGCGGCGATATTGTCGGCCATGCCCATGTTCGCCCAGACTCAAAACCTGACGCCCGCCGCACTCGCCGCGCGGGCCAAAGCGCGGGATGTGCCCGAAATTCCCTACGAGTCGGTCCCCAACCTCCTGAAGTTTCCCGCGAACCTGTACCTCGGCGAAGGCATCGGCGTCGCCACTAACTCCAAAGGACACATCTTTGTGTACACCCGAAGCCAGCGGACGCGGCTGTTTGAATTCGATAGGAACGGAAACTACATACGCGAGATCGGCGAGGGACTGTATGGCTTCGTGTTTGCTCACGCGGTGAGAGTCGACGCGCAGGATAACATCTGGGCCGTCGATGAGGGCTCCAATATGGTCGTCAAGTTCAACCCCGAAGGCCGCGTGGTGATGACACTCGGCAGAAGGCCGGAACCCGTTGACGCGCTGGCGGCGCCGCCCCCGTCCGGTCCCGCGGCCAATCCAGGCAAGTACATGTTCGATCGCCCGACCGATGTCGGCTGGGACCCGGCTGGCAACATATTCGTGTCCGACGGCTACGGCAACTCGCGCATCGTAAAGTACGACAAGAACGGCAGATTTATCGCCTCCGTAGGTTCGAAGGGTTCTGAGCCGGGGCAGTTCAACCTTCCCCACACTCTCGCGGTCGATGCCAAGGGCAACGTCTATGTGGGAGACCGGAGCAATCGCCGCATCCAGGTGTTTGACGATGACCTGACTTTCAAAACCATCTACGACAATGTCGGCGCGCCTTGGGAGCTGTGCGTTTCTCCCGGGCCCCATCAGTATCTCTTCTCGTCAAACTCATTCCCGGACGCCAACGATTCGACACTGGCCACCGTCACCGGAGAGGTTTACAAGATGGAGCTCGATGGCACCATCGTGGGAAGGTTCGGCAAAGCGGGCAAACAGTTGGGCGAGTTCAGTGGGTTGCATGAGATCGACTGCCGCAATCCCGACGAGTTATACATTTCAGAAATCCAATTGTGGCGCGTGCAGAAAATCATTCTGCACCCGAACGGGAGATAAGAGCTTCCATGCGGAAATGCTTGTACGTTTGGCTTGTGCTGCTGTTGGGCAGCCTGCTTTTTGCGCAAGTTCTGGAAATATCTTTCGACTCGGCTGCTACTGTTCTGAAACTGCCGGCCAATCTCCATCTTGGCGAAGCCGCGGGCGTAGCGACGAATTCCAAGGGAAACATTCTCGTCTACACGCGCACCGGAGAAGATGCGACCATGGGCGGGTCGCGCTTCTTCACCCACGGCGGCTCGCGTCTTTTCGAGTTCGATGCCACCGGAAAATATCTCCGCGAAGTCGGCGCCGGGATTTATGGATTCCTGTTCGCGCAGTCGGTTCGCATCGATTCGCGGGACAACATCTGGACCGTGGACCGCGGGGCCAACGTCATCGTAGAGCTCGATCCTGCCGGCCGTTTTCTGATGGCGCTCGGCCGCAAGCCGGAGTCGATCAATCCGGCCGGCGGCGGCGGGCCCGGTAGCCGCGGAGTGCCGGGCCAGGGTATTGCAGGTGACAATTTCAATCGTCCGACCGACATCGCCTGGGATGCCGCGGGGAACATTTTCGTCTCCGATGCCTACACCAACGCGCGCATCGTCAAGTTGGACAAGTCCGGCAGGTTCATCAAGGCCTGGGGTTCAAAAGGCTCCGGACAGGGGCAATTCGACATGCCCAATTCGATTGCCGTCGACGCTCAGGGCAGCGTCTACGTGGCGGATCTCGGTAACCAACGGATTCAGGTCTTCGACAATGAGGGGAACTTCAAGACCCAGTTCAGCGATGTGGGCGCGCCATGGACGATCTGCATTTCCCCCGGAGCTCACCAGTTCCTATACACCTCGAATTCCAATCCGCCCGATTCCATGGACAACGGTGAGATCTACAAGATGGAGCTGAACGGGAAAGTTCTGGGCAAGTTCGGTACAGCCGGCAAACTGGCAAAGGAGTTCGGCACCGTAAACGAAATCGATTGCCGCAATCCGAACGTGCTCTATGTTGGTGAGCTCACCAATTGGAGGGTGCAAAAGCTGATGTTGCACCCGTGAGTGTTTCTACCTCAATTACCGCGCCTTGCCGCGCCAGAACTCCGGATCGGCGGAGGCGAAGTCGTCCGATACCCAACTCGCTGCCGGTTCCACGCGGAAGAGCAGGTGCTCACGAGTGAGTCCGCCGGTTTTGATACTCTCCGCTGCGATGTTTTTCGCGTAGTCCGGGGCCTTCGCCAGCCCATCGTCCAACACCTTGAGGGAGGCCAGGGGGGCGAGGAACACGTATGTTCCGGACACCGAACCGGAGAGGACATAGTAGGCCATGTCGGGCCTGTCGAGGTTGATACTGTTGAACATGATGCGGCGCGATTTGACGAGTTCGCTGAACTCCGACTCACTGCCGGGATGCACCTGATAGATCGATACCTGGCAATAGCGGGCCTTCCGAAGTGTCTCGACGGCTTGCTCGGGGAGGTAGCTGAAGCCCGGCCGGTAGACCGCGATCAGGCTTCTGGAACCGGCCAGAATGTCGCCGGAAGGCTGGCCCGGGTCATCCATAGCCCCGGACACGATCTGCGGGTGAATGGACTTGTCCACATCCTCGATGCTGGCAAACGAGTCGTGCACCTCGATCAACCAGTTTTCGGCCGGGCCCGTAACGGCAGCCATGCCCACAACGTTGACCGGGCTGCGGGCGTCCGCATACGGGCGAGCCGAAGCGGCGCCCAGACAACGATGCAAGCGCACCAGCGCCGGTGGTTCCGTCAAGCTCTGCGCGACAGCGGCGCAGACGGCAAGTACGGCGAGCAGGATTGACTTCATCGGTGTGCCTATCGTAACAGACGCGCGAATGCAGCGCCGCGTGCAGGCCGGCGGATCGGCTCAATCGTTGGCCAAGGTCTTCAGCCATACACACCCTGTTAGCTGCGAATCGGCAGTTACCAGAGTGAGACCGAACACGGAAGCGGTTGCGGCCAGGAACAGGTCGCCCAGATCCGCCTGCGGAAGTTCAATGCGGGACGCCTCGGCCGCCACCGCAAAGTTGAAGGGCGCTTCCAGGAGGGGCACTTGCAAAAATACCTGCTCCAGCCACTCGGCAAAGCTCTTCCTGATTCGCAATCGCTTGCGCCGCTCCAGGTGATGAGCTTCCCAAATTGAGACCGGCGACAGGTACAGCTCATTCTTAGGATTTTCGAGCTGCCGTTGAACTGCTCGGCTCAGTTTTTCGGGACGTTCGAGCGCCCAGATCCAGATATGGGTGTCGAGCAGCAATTTCATGATCGCCGGGCCGCCCACTTGTCGAAAGCTCCGATGGGCCGCACGATGTCGCCCGAGATTTCCAGCGAATCTCTCATACAGCCAAGCCAGGAGTGCTTCGGCGCGGCACTCACCGGGCGAACTTCGGCGACGGGCTTCCCAAAACGGGTTACACGGATGGGCCTCCGCGTCCGCCGGACCTCCTCGATCACCGCGAGACAAGTCACCTTGAATTTCGAAATCGCGATCTCCTGCTCCATAAGCATCGCCATCACCTCAACTACTTATACCATAGTCGATAACCATAGTCCAACTTTACTCTTGCCAAAACCAACCTCGAGGCTTGCCATGCGCCCCCCGCTGGCGGTAAGCTTCCCACATGCTGGGACGCCGGGCGATTCGTCTTGTCTACTTGTTGGCTTGTACGCTGGCCTGGGCTGCCGACTGGCCCCAATGGCGCGGGCCGAACCGCGACGGAATCTCGCCGGAGACCGGCCTGCTGAACTCCTGGCCCAAAGGCGGGCCGCCACTCCTCTGGAAAACGAACGGCCTCGGTGAAGGTTACGCGGGCGCCGCGGTTTCTGGCGGGCGTCTCTATATTCAGGGCCAGCAGGGTGATGAAGAATTTGTGGTGGCCTTAGACTCCAACACCGGCAAGCAATTATGGCGCGCCCAGACCGGGCGGCAGTTCCGGGAGTCGCGTGGCTACGGGCCGCGCGGCACGCCCAGCGTCGATGGCGATCGCCTCTACACCTTGGCCGCCGACGGCATGCTGGTATGCCTGGAGACCGCCACGGGCAAGCGCATCTGGGGTTTCAATATCGTGGACCGCTTTCACGGCCAGGTCCTGCACTGGGGCATCAGCGAATCGCCGCTGGTGGATGGAGACCGCGTGATCGCCACACCGGGTGGCGCCGGGGCAGCCGTCGTGGCGCTCGATAAAATGAACGGCAAAGTCCTGTGGACGTCGCAGAGCGACCAGGCCGGCTATTCTTCGCCGGTGGCTTTCGACGTCGCAGGCTCGCGGAAAGTGGTGGTCTTCACCGGCGAGGCGGCCATCGGCCTGGACTTAAACAGTGGCCGATTGCTGTGGAGGTACGAGAGGGTTGCCAATCGCACCGCCGACATCGCCACGCCCATCGTCCACGACGGGCAGGTATTTCTTTCGTCTGACTATGGCACCGGCTGCGCCCTGCTGAAAGTGTCGGCCGGCGGCGCTTCGGAAGTGTATTTCAATCGGGAGATGCGCAACCATTACAGCACCTCGGTACTGGTGGGAGATTACTTATACGGATTTTCGAGCAGTATACTCACCGCCATGAAGTTTCAGACCGGCGAAGTCGCATGGCGCGATCGCAGCGTCGGCAAAGGCTCGCTGATTTACGCGGACCGCCATTTGTACTGTCTGGGTGAAGAGGGCGTCGTCGGCCTCGTGGAGGCCACTCCGGCGGGCTACCGGGAGACGTCGCGATTCGAGATTCCAAAGGGCGGGTTCCCCACCTGGAGCCCGCCTGTCATCGCGGATGGGAAACTTTACTTGCGGGAACAGGATAATCTCTATTGCTACAACATCAAACGGTAACAGTAAGGATGACGATTCGCTGGCTTACGCGCGCGGCTGGCTATTGCGCGGCCGCAGTGCTGGTGTGCTGTTGTTCCGGCGCCGATGACGGATGGACGCAGTTCCGAGGCCCCGCTGCCGGCGTGGCGGAAGAAGCGAACCTTCCCGAGACCTGGAGCTCGAGCGACAATGTGGCTTGGAAAATCCAGATCCCAGGCCGTGGCTGGTCGTCGCCGGTGGTCACTCGCGACCGCATCTTTCTGACCTCCGTGATCGCCACGGAGAAAGAGGAAGCCCCCAAGAAGGGGCTCTATTTTGGCGGGAACCGCGAGGCGCCGCCGGCGGACGAGCATCGCTGGATGGTCTACTGCGTGGACTGGAAAACCGGCCAGCTGCTTTGGGAGCGCGAGGTGCATCGCGGTAACGCGCCGGCACGCCACCTGAAGAACAGCTATGCGTCCGAAACGCCGGTCACCGATGGCGAGCGCGTCTACGCCTATTTCGGCAGCGTCGGCGTGTTTTGCCTGGACCGCGACGGCAAGCTGGTATGGTCGCAGCTATTCGGACCGTACCGTATGCGCTACGGCTGGGGTACGGCCTCTTCGCCCGTGCTGCACCAGGGACGCCTTTACATTGTCAACGACAACGAAGAACAATCTTTCCTTGCCGCGCTGGATGCTCAGACCGGCAAACAGATCTGGCGCGTGGCGCGCGACGAGGGCAGCAACTGGGCCACGCCGTACGTGTGGGAGAGCGGCCGTCGCACGGAAATCGTGACCTCGGGCACGCGCCGCATACGCTCGTACGACCTGGATGGAAAGCTGCTTTGGGAGCTGGGCGGCATGTCCTCGATCGCCATTCCCACACCATTTTCGAAACTCGACCTGCTCTATGTGACATCCGGTTATGTGGGCGACCAGGTCAAGCCCGTGTATGCGGTGCGCCCCGGCGCGTCGGGCGACATCAGCCTGAAGGGGGAAGAGACCAGCAACGAATTCGTGGCGTGGTATCAGCGGACGAGCGGTCCCTACAATCCATCGCCCATCGTTTACGGCGATTATTATTACACGCTGCTAGACTTCGGCTTTTTCACCTGCCGCGATGCGCGCACCGGGAAAGAGATCTATGGCAAGCAGCGCATCGATCCGGCGGGCGCTGCATTCACCGCGTCGCCCTGGGCGTATCACGGCAGGATATTCGCGCTGAGCGAGGATGGGGATACCTTCGTGATTCAGTCGGGGCCGGAGTTCAAAGTGCTCGGCAAGAACTCGCTCGACGAGATGTGCCTGGCCACGCCCGCTATTTACCGATCGAGCCTGATCGTGCGCACAGCCTCGAAGTTGTACCGGATTGAGAAGGCGCGATAGGACGTGCGACCGCTGCTTCTCTTTCTTCTGGCTGGCCTGATTTTTCCGGCTGAAATGTTGAGCGCCGCGGACGACTGGCCGCAGTTCCGCGGTAATCCGCGACTGACAGGGGTCGCGACTGGCACGGTACCCGGCGCGCTCAAACTGCTCTGGACCTATGACGCCGGCGAGGGGATTCAATCGTCCGCGGCCATTGTGGATGGAACAGTTTACGTGGGCGTCGAGTCCGCCGATTTGCTTGCCATCGACCTGCAGACCGGCAAGCTTCGTTGGAAATATCACGCCAAAGATGGCATCGACGAGTCGTCGCCGTTGGTTCACGATGGCGTGGTTTATATCGGCGATCTTGCCGGGACGCTGCACGCGGTTCGCGCGGCGGACGGCAAAGCGCTATGGACTTTCAAGACCGATGCGGAGATACGGTCTTCTCCAGTGGCGGCGGGCGACCATGTGTTCATCGGCTCCTACGACGGCAACCTGTACTGTTTGTCCGCGCATGACGGCAAGCTGCTGTGGAAGTTCACCACCAGCAGCTACGTTCACGCAACTCCGGGCATCTCGGGCGGCATGGTCTATATAGCCGGCTGCGACGAGATCTTTCGCGGCATTCGTATCGCGGACGGAAAAGAGGCGTTGCACTTCGACTCCGGCGGATACACAGGCGCGTCCCCTGCGCTGCTGGGCGAGTGGGTGTACTTTGGCACATTCAACAACGATGTGCTGGGCGCGGACCTGCGCCAGAAGCGCATCATGTGGCGCTATGAACGCCCGGAGCGGCAGTTCCCTTTCTACTCTTCGGCGGCCGCGGCGGCTGACCGCATCGTGGTCGGCGGCCGGGACAAGCTGATTCACTGCCTGAACGCTAAGACGGGGAAAGCGATCTGGACCTTCACTACCCGCGCCCGCGTGGATTCGTCTCCCGCGATCGCTGGCGACCGTGTTTACGCCGGCTCCAATGACGGGCGCTTCTACGCGCTGGAGCTGGCCACTGGGAAGAAGGTATGGGAATTCGAAGCCGGCGCGCCGCTATCCGCTTCGCCGGCGATTGCCGGGGGACGCATATTGATCGGCTCGCAGGATGGCAAGTTGTATTGTTTTGGTTAATAGAAAAGGAGTCAGGAGACAGCTCTGCCACCGGCGGTGCCGGATTGAATAACCTGTGACTTCGGGCAGCGCGCGATGCGATACAGTGCAAGAGAGCACAGCCGCAGCTAAGGCCCTTTCTTCAATCGTGCGTATGCCGCATAGACAGCATGGCTCCAGGAGGCCATTGAACATTGGCGAGGCCGTTGTGGCACTCCCCTAGGCTAGATTCCACGTAACGGCCAACCTGGGCGGACGTGCTCGGAAAGGCGGAATCACAGGTGCAGGACAACAATCGCAAGGATGGCCCAGGCAGCCGAAAACAAATCGAAGGGTTGCCGATAGTTCGCCGCAACGTGGCCGGCATCGATCTGGGGAGTGAACGACACTGGGTGTGCGCTCCCACCGCAGACGGAGCGGCCCGAGAAATAGCCGATTTCGGGGCTACCACGTCGGAGTTGATGCGCATGGGGAAGTGGCTCCAAGAGCGCAACGTGGAATCCGTGGCCCCGGAGAGCACGGGAGTTTACTGGATCGCGCCGCACGAGGTGCTGGAGGCGGCGGGGTTTGAAATCCTGCTGGTGGACACGCGGCAACTCGCGCGGGTGCCCGGGCGAGACAAGAAGAGCGATCCCACAGACTGTGAGTGGATCCAACGGCTGCATAGCTGCGGACTGTTGCGGGGCTCGTTTCGGCCACGGGAGGGGGTGTGCATGTTGCGGACGTTGGTCCGGGACAAGGCGAACCTGACGGCCGAGTCGGGCGACTGGATACGGAGGATGCAAAAGAGTCTGGACCAGATGAACGTGCGCGTGCACCGGGCGGTTTCCGATATCGACGGCGCCACCGGGATGGCGATTTTGCGGGCCATCGCGGAGGGAGAGCGGGACGCCCGGAAACTGGCGAAACTACGGGACCGGCGCTGCCGTAAGAGTGAGGCGGAGATCGCGGAACAATTGAGCGGGCACTGGCGCGAGGATCACCTGTTCAGTCTGCGACAGGGGTTGAAGATGTACGATGCCATCCAGCAGCGCATCGCCGATTACGACAGCGAGATCTTGCGCAAGCTTGCGGCGATGCAACGCGCGGAGCTTGGAGAACAACCTCCGCCGGAGGTGAAGAATCCGCAGAAAGCCAAGGCCATCAAAAAACGGGGTGAAGAGCCGATGCGGGCGGCGCTCTACCGCATGAGTGGTGTGGATTTGACCAGCATTGATGCTATTGGCGTGGAAACCGTGCAGGTTGTACTGAGTGAATACGGGCCTGATTTGAAGCGATTCCCGACCGAAAAAGAGTTCGTGTCGCATGTCACCCTGGCGCCGCGGATCCCCACCAGCGGAGGCAAGCCCGTCCGAAAGAAAAGGCGGAACACGGCGAGCACCCGCGTGGCCGGGGCATTACGGATGGCAGCTCTGTCGCTGCGCAACAGCGCCACAGCGTTGGGAGCGTATTACCGCAACATCGCGCGCCGAATTGGGGAGACGTCGCGGTGTTCGCCACGGCCAGGAAATTGGCCACCCTGATTTATCGCCTGCTCCGATGGGGGCAGCCCTACGTTGACGAAGGTGCCGAGGCCTATGAAAGGCGGTACCAGGAGGCCCGGATCAGCGCTCTAAAAACCAAGGCCCGAGAGCTCGGTTATGAGTTAGTAGCCAACGCTTGACGTACCTCCCACTGGGGGGAAGTCACAGGCTAGGAGTAAGGAGCGCCGCTGTGTACGCATGCAACAGCCGGCTGACTTCTTCCAACAGAGCCATGAGTTCCTCGGTACTGCCATAGCTCAAATCCTGCGCCAGGATCAGGTAATATCGACTCTCTTCGAGAGAGCCTTCGGCCATATTCATGAAGCGTGCCTTGTCTGTTTGTGAGAGCCGCGCTGCCGAATCTCGCGGAACCCAAACCGCTCAAGGACGCTTACTACCTCGCGCGGCTTGAGCACTGGCGGCTTGGCCATCGGTCAACCGACCTGTACCGTCTGTATGCCCACGAACTGACCCTCGAAGGTGGGCTCTCCGTCCTCCAAAAGCATCGCCACAACTTCCTGCAAATTCTGGTTGAGCTCGTCGAGAGTCGCGCCTTGGCTGTGCGCTCCCCGGAAGCCGGGAACGTAACCAACTTAGAGGCCCGTGTCGGCGTCGCGTTCGACAACGGCAGTGAAGTGGTTCATCGGGGGAGTCCTCTGTTCAATTTGTACATTACCAGAGAGTTGGTCACAAGTGCCACGGACCGTAGGGCTGGCGGCATGCGACCCGGTGTTATCATGGTGTTTAAGTTCCTTTCCCGAGGTAAATCCGATTGGCTTTAGTGGAAGGTTGCAAGCACACCCTGGAGATCACCGTGCCCGCCGAGGAGGTGGAAGCCGAAACCGGTCTGGCGGTCGACAAGGTCCGGCAGCGCGCGAAGTTGCCCGGCTTCCGCCCGGGCAAGGCGCCCGCCTCGATCATCCGCAAGCAGTTTGCGGGCGACATACGGAAACAGGTGCTCGAAAATCTGATTCCCAAGTACCTGCACAAGCAGTTCGAGGCGGACGACCTGAAAGTGGTCTCGCAGCCCGACATTTCCGACGTACATTTCGAGGCTGGCGCCCCGCTGCGGTTCAAGGCCGAGTTCGAGGTGGCGCCGGACATCGAGCTGCTGGACTACAAGGGTCTCACCGCGCCGTATCACGATCCGGAGATCACCGACGAAGATATTAACAAACGCATTGAGGAGTTGCGGCATCAGAAGGCGGAGTTCGTCAACGAGGACCCGCGTCCCGTGCAGGACGGCGATTTCGCGGTGCTGTCGCTCGAGAGCCTGGGCGGCGTGGACGGCCCGCCGGTGAAGCAGGAGGAGATGACCCTGGAGGTGGGCGGCGGCGACACGCTCGAAGGCTTCACCGAAAACCTGCGCGGCATGCACCCTGGCGAGGAGAAGGAATTCGAGGTTGCTTATCCGGAGGATTACGGTCAGGTGAAGCTGGCCGGTAAGACGGTGCGCTTCCGCGCGCACGTGAAGGGCATCCGGCGCAAAGAGCTGCCGGAGCTGAACGACGATTTCGCGCAGGACCTGGGCGACTACCGGACCTTGGATGAGCTTCGGGAAGCCGTGCGTAAATCGCTGTTTGCGCAGCGCCAGCTCGAGGCCCAGCAGGAAGCCAAGAGCAAGCTGGTGGAAAAGCTGGTGGACATGCACGATTTTCCGGTGCCGGAGGCGTTCGTGGACCGGCAGATCCAGAACCACCTCGAACAGCGCGTGCGGGCGCTTACCGACCAGGGCGTCGATCCAAAGTCCCTTAAACTGGACTGGAAAAAATTCAAGGAAGCGCAGCGGGACAAGGCGTTGCGCGAGGTGAAGGCCTCCCTGCTGCTGGCACGTATCTCCGAGCGGGAAGCCATCAACGCTACGCGCGACGAAGTGGACAAGGAAGTGGAGCGCATCGCCCGCCAGCAGCGCGAGCCGTTTGCCGCGGTGCGCCTGCGCCTTGAGAAAGATGGCACGCTGGGCCGCATCGCATCGCACATCCAGACCGAGAAGACCCTCGATTTCCTGTTCGAGCATGCCGGGAAGACGGAGGCGTGAGCGGACCTTGCGTAAACCGCCAGTACTTTTTACCAGGCAGGTTTCGATTGCCTAGACCACCGCATTCAGGTGATAATAGTAACAAGCCTGTTCCTGCTAACCCCGGAGGGACTGGGAATAGGCGAATTCCCCGGAAGCTGTAGGCTGGGGGTAGAGGAGGCCACTGCGTGAAGCGTGCCGGATCCGATGAGGCCCTGCGATGTTCATTTTGCCACAAAAGCCAAGACGTAGTCGGGAAGCTCATCTCATCCCCCAGTGATTATCCCCGGGCATATATCTGCGATGAATGCATCGCGGTTTGCAACTCGATTTTAGAGGATGACAAGGTCGCTGAACCTGCCAGCCTGCCTCATAAGATTCCCAAGCCTTTGGAGGTGAAGGAGCACCTGGACCAGTATGTCATCGGTCAGGACGCCACCAAAAAGAAGCTTGCGGTGGCCGTCTACAACCATTGCAAGCGGATTCACATGAACCGGATGAGGAACTCCGACGTGGAGCTTTCCAAGTCCAATATCCTGTTGATCGGTCCCACCGGCACCGGCAAGACCCTCATGGCGCAGACCCTGGCGCGCATTTTGGACGTGCCGTTTGCCATCGTGGACGCCACCACCCTGACCGAAGCCGGCTACGTGGGCGAGGATGTGGAGAACATCATCCTCAAGCTGCTGCAAGCCGCCGATGGAGACGTGCAACGGTGCCAGCAGGGTATCATATATATTGACGAGATCGATAAGATCTGCCGGAAGGACGAAAACCCCTCGATTACCCGCGACGTTTCGGGCGAGGGCGTCCAGCAGGCGCTCCTGAAGATCCTGGAGGGCACCGTTGCGAACGTGCCGCCGCAAGGCGGCCGCAAGCATCCCCACCAGGAGTTTACACCTGTGGATACGACTAATATCCTGTTCATCTGCGGCGGCGCATTTGTCGGCCTGGAGAAGGTGATCGGGCGCAGGGTCGGCAAGAAGTCCATGGGGTTTCTAAGTGAGGAAGACAAGAACCCCAAGACCATCGGCATCGGCGGCCATCGGGATATAAACCTGCTGTCACAGGCGCAACCTCAGGATTTGATTAAATTTGGCTTCATACCCGAATTCATCGGGAGATTGCCGGTCCACGCGGTCCTGGAAGAACTGGATAAAGACGCGCTGGTGCAGATTTTGACCAGGCCCAAGAATGCCATTGTGCGGCAGTATCAGAAGCTGTTTGAGTTTGAGAATGTGCGGCTGAAGTTCAGCGACGATGCGCTGGAGGCGATCGCCGATCTGGCTCTGGAGCGGAAAGTGGGAGCGCGCGGCCTTCGCATGATCCTCGAGGACCTGATGCTGGATTTGATGTACTACCTTCCCTCGTACAAGAAGGTGCGTGAATTCCTGGTCACCAGAGAGATGGTGCTTTCGCAGAAAATCAGCCTTACAATATTAGAAAAGGCCGGCTAAGCCGAGCCAGCGGGCGCTTGTATGGGCGCCAGTGCCTGCCCTGCCGGCCAAGGCGCCGGCCACGACCCCTAGCGGAGAAAAATGCTTACTTCAAAGGAAAAATCGGACACAAGACGTTTGCCGATGATGCCCATACGGGATGTGGTGATCTTCCCGTATATGATGACCCCATTCGTGGTCGGGCGGGAATCCAGCGTGCGGGCGCTCGAAGAGGCCATGGCCGGAGAGAAGAAGATCTTCCTGGCCACTCAGCACGATGCCTCCATCGACGAGCCCAAGCCGAACGAGATCTACACCGTCGGCACGGTGGTCAATATCGTGCAGAGCCTGAAGCTGCCCGACGGCAACATCAAGGTGCTGGTGGAAGGTGTGGAACGCGCCAAGGTGGTTTCCATCAGCGACGAGCAAGGCTATTTCAGGGCAGTGGTCCGCACCTTCAACTTCAAGGTGGAGGCCGGTCCGCAACTGGACGCTCTGACGGGCCGCGTCACGTCGCTATTCGAACAATACGTCAAGCTGAGCCAGAACCTGAACTACGAGACCATGATCGCCGCCGTGCGGGTGGACGATGCCGGCAAGCTGGCGGACACGGTCGGCGCGAACCTGCAGCTTACCATTGAAGAGAAGCAGGAATTGTTGGAGATCTTCGATCCTATCGACCGGCTGACGCGCGTAGCCGAGATGCTGGACATCGAGATCGAGAAGCTGAACGTGGACCGCACCATACAGGGCCGCGTGAAACGCCAGATGGAGAAAGCCCAGAAAGAATACTACCTGAACGAGAAGATCAAGGCCATCCAAAAGGAGCTCGGCCGCGGCGAAAAGAGCGAGATCGACGAGCTGAAGAAGCGCATCGAGATGGCCGGGATGACCAAGGACGCGCTCGACAAGGCCATGACGGAGCTTAAGCGCCTCGAAAACATGCCGCCCATGTCGGCCGAATCCACCGTTTCGCGCAACTACCTGGACTGGCTGCTGGCGGTGCCGTGGAAGAAGCGCTCCAAAGAAATCCGCGACCTCAACTATGCCGAGCAGGTTCTCGAAGCCGACCACTACGGACTCGAAAAGATCAAAGAGCGCATTTTGGAGTTCCTGGCCGTGCGCCGCCTGGTGAAGAACCCGAAAGGATCGATCCTCTGCTTTGTGGGACCTCCGGGCGTGGGCAAAACCTCGCTGGGTATGTCCATCGCCAAAGCCACCGGCCGCAAATTCGTGCGCATGTCGCTCGGCGGCGTGCGGGACGAGGCGGAGATACGCGGCCACCGGCGCACCTATATCGGCGCGCTGCCCGGCCAGATCATTCAGATGATGAAGAAGGCCGGCACACGCAACCCGGTGTTCATGCTAGACGAAGTGGAAAAAATGTCGATGGATTTCCGCGGCGATCCTTCGGCGGCGCTGCTCGAAGTTCTGGATCCCGAGCAGAACTTTATGTTTGTCGACCACTATCTGGACGTGGAGTACGATCTGAGCCAGGTCTTCTTCATCGCCACGGCCAACGTGCTGCACACCATCCCGCCTGCGTTGCAGGACCGCATGGAGATCATCCGGCTCTCGGGCTATACTGAGTTTGAGAAGCTGGAGATCGCCAAGCGCTTCCTGGTCCGCAAGCAGATGGAGCAGACCGGGATGAGTAAAGACGACATCGAATTCACGGACGAGGGTCTGACCGGGCTGACGGAGTATTACACGCGGGAGGCCGGCGTGCGCAACCTGGAGCGCGAAATCGGCAATGTCTGCCGCAAAATGGCCCGTAAAGTGGTCAACGCCCAGAGTGCCAAGGAAAAGAAGCCCTTGACCAAGCAGGTAATCACGGCCGATGTCCTGGCGGATCTGCTCGGCCCGCACCGCTTCCGCGATCTGCAAACGGAAAAGAAGAACGAGATCGGCGCGGCCGTGGGGCTGGCCTGGACCGAGGTCGGGGGCCAGATTCTGACTACCGAAGCCACGCTTATGGAGGGCAAGGGAAAGCTGACCATTACCGGCAAACTGGGAGACGTCATGCAGGAGTCCGCGCAGGCGGCCATGAGCTACATTCGCTCGCGGGCGCATCAGTTCGGGCTGCCTCGGGATTTCTACCGGAATCTGGATGTGCACGTACACATCCCGGAGGGCGCCATCCCGAAGGATGGGCCATCGGCGGGTATTACGCTGGCAACCACGATTTGCAGCGCGCTCACACGGATTCCCGTCCGCGGCGATGTGGCCATGACCGGCGAAATTACGCTTCGCGGCAACGTTCTGCCCATCGGCGGATTAAAGGAAAAGCTATTGGCAGCCCACCGCCACGGGATTACCGAGGCCATCATCCCGCTGGACAATAAGAAGGATCTGCCGGATATCCCGGAAAATGTTCGCAACGTAATGAAGCTGCACTTCGTCGAGTCCATGGACGAGGTTCTGAAGATCGCACTGGAACGCGAGATTGTGGCGCTGCCCATGCCGACTAACATTCCCGGCGTGGTTGAGATCGCCAGCCAACCGGAGGAGATCGTGGCGCACTGACCGAGTGTGCGCATGCGCTTTTTTGGCCACAGCAAGTGTTTTTGTAGCATCGTCGGCCAAGCCGGATCAGTTCCCCTCTGACGGCTTGCCTGAAATCGCTTTTTTAGGGAGAAGTAACGTAGGAAAGTCCAGCCTGATTAACGCCTTAACCGGGCGGAAGGGGCTGGCTTTCACCAGTAACACTCCGGGTCGCACGCAAACGATCAATTTCTACCGCATCAACGACGCGGCATACTTCGTCGATCTACCCGGCTATGGTTACGCCCGGGCCCCCAGGGAGTTGGCCCGGCAATGGCAGGATTTGATGGAGAGCTACCTGTTAACCAGGCAGACTCTGGATCTTTCCTTTTTGATCCTGGATGCCCGCAGAGGCTGGATGGATCAGGATTTGGAACTTAAGCAATGGCTCGAGTTTCACAACCGGCGATACCAGGTAATCGCCACCAAGACGGACAAACTTAGGAATCAATCGGAACAAAAGCAGGGTCTGGCGCGGATCCGCAAGGAAAACGTCGAACCTTTGCCGTTCTCGGCCCCCACGGGCCGGGGAGTGAGGGAAATTTGGCAAGTGATATCGAAAACACTCCAGAGGCGGTAATCACCACTCCGCCGCAAGAAAAACAGGACAAGCCCGTCGAGCGCCCGCCCGAACGGCCTGCCCAGAGTGCGGTTCCCCCCCGCGACGGTGGCGCCGCTGCCGAGACCTCCGTCGAGAGGCCCGCTGAAAAACCCGTGGAGCGCGCCGTCGAGGCTCCTCCGCCCGCTGGGCAGATGCACGGCGGCCACCGGCGCAACAAGCCCCCCGCGCAGGCCAAAAACGGCTCTCCGACCCTGGACCTGGTGGAACTGAAGGATATGAGTATCCAGAAGCTCAACCAGGTGGCCAAGGACATGAACGTGGCCGGCGCGGCCGGGCTGCGCAAGCAGGAGCTGATTTTCAAAATCCTGCAGACCCAGGCTGAAAAGAGCGGCCTGATCTTCTCCGAAGGCGTGCTCGAATGCCTGCCGGACGGCTTCGGCTTCCTGCGCGCGCCCGAGTACAACTATCTGCCCGGCCCCGACGATGTGTACGTCTCGCCGTCGCAGATACGGCGCTTCGATCTGCGCACCGGCGATACCATCTCCGGCCAGATCCGGCCGCCCAAGGAAGGCGAGCGCTATTTCGCGCTCATCAAAGTCGACGCCATCAATTTCGAGCCGCCCGAGGAAGCCCGCAATAAAATCTTCTTCGACAACCTGACGCCCCTCTATCCCAACGAGCGGCTGAAGCTCGAAACGGTGAAAGACAACTATTCGGGCCGGGTCATGGACCTGTTGACGCCCATCGGCAAGGGCCAGCGCGGCCTGATCGTCTCGCCGCCGCGCACCGGCAAGACCATGCTGCTGCAAAGCATCGCCAATTCCATTACCACCAATCATGCCGAAGTCACGCTGATTGTGCTGCTGATCGACGAGCGCCCGGAGGAGGTCACCGACATGCAGCGTTCGGTGCGCGGCGAAGTCATCAGCTCGACTTTCGATGAACCGGCTACGCGCCATGTGCAAGTGGCCGAGATGGTCATTGAAAAGGCCAAACGCCTGGTCGAGCATAAGAAGGACGTGGTGATCCTGCTCGATTCCATCACGCGCCTGGCGCGCGCATACAACACCATCGTGCCGCCTTCCGGCAAAGTGCTCTCCGGCGGCGTGGACTCCAACGCCCTGCAGCGGCCCAAACGCTTTTTCGGAGCTGCCCGCAACATCGAAGAGGGCGGTTCGCTGACCATCATCGCCACCGCGCTCATCGACACCGGCAGCCGCATGGACGACGTGATTTTTGAGGAATTCAAGGGAACCGGCAACATGGAGATACACCTGGAGCGCAAGCTCGTGGATAAGCGCGTGTTCCCGGCCATCGACATCAACAAGAGCGGCACGCGCAAAGAGGAGCTGCTTTTGCCCAAGGACGAGTTGAACCGAGTATGGATTTTACGCAAGGTTCTGAACCCGCTCTCGCCGGTGGAGACTATGGAGCTGCTGCTCGACAAGCTCAGCAAGACGCGCAGCAATGCCGAATTCCTGGGCTCCATGAGTGGATAGCGCCGTGGATAGCGCCGTGGGTAGCGCCGTGAGAACGCCACTTCTTATATCCGAGCACAAATATCTGACGTCCATCTACCATCCGGACCGCGAATACGATGAAGGCGAACTTCAGCGGCGCAATTGGGGAGAGCGGCCGCACAGCATTTTACAAGGCGAATTCGCTGCGTACCTTCACGATCTGAGGAAGCGGTGTGGCATCCAGGTTTTCATCGGGCAACGAATCTGCGTCGCGCCGCACAAGTACCGTATCCCGGACGTTTGTGTCTACAAGGAACCCGCTCCGCGCGACAACATTTTCAACACACCGCCGTTTATCGCTATCGAAATCCTGTCTCCCGAAGACCGCGTGAGCCGCGTGCGGAAAAAAGTCGACGAATACCTGGCCCTTGGCGTGGCATATGTATGGCTGGTCGATCCCTACAGGCGGAGCGCCGACGTGTATACCGCCTTGCATATCTATTCACCCGTGGATTCGATCTTGCGTACCGAAGATCCCGCCATCGAGGTTCCTCTCGCCGAGCTCTTCCAAGCCATCGATGAGTAGCGACGCCATACTGCTGGTGTCCTTCGGCGGTCCGGACGGCCCTGCGGACGTTATTCCCTTCCTCGAGAACGTGCTGCGCGGCCGCCACGTGCCGCGCGAGCGTATGCTGGAAGTTGCCGGACATTATCATCACTTCGGCGGCAAGAGCCCCATCAACGATCAGAACCGCGCACTTATCGGCGCGTTGCAGGAGGTCCTCCAGAAGCAGGGTCCCGCTTTACCAATCTACTGGGGCAATCGCAACTGGCATCCGCTGCTCGCCGACACCATGCGGCGGATGGCGGATGACGGCGTGCGCCGCGCGTTCGCCTTCGTGACTTCGGCGTATAGCTCTTATTCGGGATGCCGCCAGTACCGGGAAGACCTGGAGCGGGCGCGCGAAGCCGCCGGCCCGGGCGCGCCCGAAGTGCTGAAGCTGCGCGTGTTTTATAATCATCCGGGATTCATCGAGCCGATGGCGGAGCGCGTGCGAGCGGCGTTTCAGCGCATCCCGGCGGAAAGGCGCGACGCGGCCGCGCTGGTCTTTACGGCGCACAGCATTCCGGTCTCCATGGCCGAATCCAGCCAGTATGTGCAGCAGGTCGAAGAAGCTTGCAAGCTGGTTGCACAGCGCGCGGCGCTGGCGCCATACCACCTGGTTTATCAGAGCCGCAGTGGCGCGCCGGGTCAGCCGTGGCTGGGTCCGGATATTCTGGAATATCTCCGCGGACTGGCCGACACCGGCGCGGCGCGCGATGTGATTATCGCACCCATCGGATTCATCTCGGACCATATGGAAGTGCTTTACGACCTGGATACCGAGGCCCGTCAGTTGTGCGAGCAGCTCGGAATCAACATGGTGCGGACGGAAACCGTGGGGGCCGATCCGCGCTTTGCCGCCATGATTCGGGAGCTGGTCCTCGAGCGCCTGGGGGCCATCGCGGAGAAGCGCGCGCTGGGCGTGTTGGGGCCCAGCCACGACATCTGTCCCCAGGATTGCTGCCCTAATTTGGCGCTGCCCAATAGCCCCGCTTCGCCTTGACCACCATCTTCTTGTCTCGCGATCGCACCGAGATGGCGCGAAACTTCCCGTCTGGATTCGAATTGCCCGGCACATACGCCAGCATGTAGTATTGGCGCCCGTCGGCAAAGGCGCGCTCGAGGCCGGCCAGAATATCGTTGCTGTTCTGAAACGCAGTGCCGCCCGTGGCTGCTGCGATTTCCGACAGAGTGCCACCCGCTTCGCTGGCGTTGGAATCCATGATGCCGGACACCGCCGGCATGAGTCTTGGCGAGCCGCCGGGATTCGAAGCGTCGTAGAATGGCGAAGTGTACAGGCCGCGCGAGTCAATCGTATAAATAGGGATGTTACTGTTCGCGGCAAGATGCAGGACGGGGTCAAGATCCGTCATTCTGTCCACCGTGCGGAGTGACACGGACCGAAATTCGGGAAAATAGGCCACCAATAACTCGAATGCCTCCTTGCCGGGCACGAGTTCGAAACCATCGGAGACCAGGACGATGGTGCGCCGGCCCGCGACGCGCGAGAGCGTTTGCACAAGCGAGTGAAGCTGGCTGAGGAACGACATGTTGTACACCCGGTCCGCCGAAGCAATCTGACTTGCTTCGCTCGGCAATTGGGTCTTCCTCATGCACTCCGGCGCTTTTAAATCGCAAGCGGTTCGCACGTCGTCCAGTGTGCGCCGGAATGCAACCAGGTCAGATTGCATCGAGCTCTTCTGACTAGCCAGAAACATCTTCTGGAAATCCTTGCTTTCAATCGTCTGCAGCACTTTCTGTGGATCCGATGTGGTGTCCTCGACCACCTGCGTTGAGGTTCCTATCGCCAGCACCACGTAACCCGAGTCTCCTGGCTCCTCCGACTGGAACAGCTTCGATAAAGCTTGTCGGACATGCACCAGATTTCCGAACGCGGTGTGCAGCGCATCGATACAGATTACATAGGTTCGCCGGATTGGCGCGGGCTTGGGTGTCGGCGGCGGCGCCGGCGCCACTTGTCCCGCGGCGGGCTCCGGTGCGGGGGTAACATTCGCGGCAGCGGCAGCCGTCAGCCCGGCATCTTCCACACTGAAAGCCGAGATCTTCTGCTCCACGCCGTCTTCAAATACTTGAAAATCGGCCTGCGTGAGACCGGTAACATGATGCCCGTCCTTGTCGGTTACGATCACCGGAACCAGCACCTGTCGCACGTCCACTCTGATAGTCGTCTCCGGCGCCGGCGTTGGCGGAGCGTTGGCCGCGTGCTCAAACTGCTCGTAGCGGGTCTTGAAGACGGCGTTATCCGGCGCGAGGTCCGAAGCGGCCCGGTACTCCTCGAGCGCGGCGGTCCTGTCGCCGGCCTTCTCCAGAGCCTGGGCCAGATTGAAGTGTACGATGGGCTGCTTCGGCTGGAGCTGTGCGCTCTTGCGGAACTCGGCCACGGAGCCCGGCACATCGCCGCGTTTCGACAACATAATGCCCAGAAAGTTGTGTGCTTCTCCGGAATCCGGAACAAGCTTCACCGCCTCGCGCAATTCGGCTTCCGCGCCGGCCATGTCACCAGTGCTACGGAGGGCGTTCGCCAGGTAGAATCGGGCAGCCGGCATTTCAGGACCGACGCGCAAAGCTTCACGCAATGGCGCGATGGCGTCGCTGAACTTGCTTTCCTTGACGAGCGCAATGCCCCGCGCCGCCAATTCGTATGCATCTTCCCCGCCGGCCGCGGCCACCGCTGGAATGCCCGCGCTCTTCTCTGTCTCCGACCGGTAATCCGAATACCGATGTACGCTGTGAACTTCTCCCCCCGCATACCGTGCCTGCACAGTCACTCTGGCGGGAAGCCACAGCACGCTTCCGCTGAAGTTCACCGGAACTAAGGCCATGTCCGTGGTTACGGTTTCGAGCGGAGAGCCCTCGACCGGGCCCGCGTCCACCCGAAGCCTGACAATCCGTTTGCTGGCGGCGTCAATCCATACAATGCCCTGTAACTGTGCGGCCTGGCCAAATGCCACGACAAAAGAATCCTGCCCATCGGCATTCGACCGGCCCATGTAGCGGAACTGCGACTCTGCCTGATATTGCGGCAACAGGTAATACAGCAATTCGAGAAATCGCCCGACTACCAGGAAGTCGATATGTGCCGGCGGCTGAACACGGGCCTTGGTATCGGCATCGATGCGAAATTCCTCGAACTGCTTCTGCCCGCCGTTCGGAAGCGCTTTGACAACATAGCGAAAAGCTTCGCGCCGGCTCGTCCCGGACATGCTGTCTTCGAAACGCATCTCATGGATATCTTCGGCGGCCGAGATATCCACAAACTTCGCGAACATGCTATCGAGGTTTTCCCCGGTAGCGCGCAGCAGCCCATCCAGACTGTCCTGGTTTGCGTCGAACTGGATGCCTGCAAGTTCGGGAACTTGGTGTACCAGTTCTTCCTTGTTGCAATCGATGAACGGCTTTTGAGCCGCCGCGGCGCTACAAGCGACGAGGGCCAATACCAAGGCGACGCGCAACATACAAGTTATGGCAGTTGACGCCTAAGTCAGGATATCGTCTTTCGCAAAATCCCACTCGACAATACGGCGTTGTTTGGCGGACAGGTTGATCATGTGCGCGCAAGCCGCCGCGTGATGACCAGCCGCGGCATCCTCCCAATAGGACTGGCGCGTGCGGATCGATTCGAAGAAATGACCGAAGTGCGCAAACGTCGGCTCCGGACCTTCGTCCTTGAAGTGTTCCGGCTCTTTCCTGGGCCGCTTGGCCGGCTCGATCTCCGTCGCGATTACTTTGGGATCTTTATAATACGCATCCTCCCGCGCCTGCGACCAGGCATCCACGATCCAGCGGTTGTCCTCAACGGCATTCTCCGGATAGAACGTCAGCCCGTCCCCGATGGTCAGGCTGCCTTCCGTGCCCAACACCTGGAACCCCGCTTCGGCCTGCATCTCGTTGTTGAACGATGAGCTGAGATTGACCGTAAATCCTTCCGGATACTCCAGAATCGCGTTCAGCGTGTCGGGCACATCGCGGCTCTCCTTCCAGCGATAGAGCTCGCCCATAGCCGTCACGCGCGCCGGCGCCTTGGCATCCATCAGGAAATGTATGGTGGTACAAAGGTGTACGAACAGGTCCGTGGCGATCCCACCGGAATAATCCTGATAGCAGCGCCAGCGGAAGAAACGCTCCGCGCTGAAGGGGAGTTTGCCCGCGGAGCCTTGGAACATCGCCCAATCCACCGTCTCCGGAGAGGCGTCCGGCGGAATGGGATAGATCCACGCACCGGAAGCGGTGTTCCGATTGTAGGCCGCGCGAATCATGGTGATCTTGCCAAGTTTGCCGGCGCGGATCATCTCTTTGGCCTTGCGTTGCGTATCGGAACTGACGCCCTGGCTGCCCACCTGCATCATACGTTCGCCTACGCGCGCCGCCGCGATAATCTCCAGACCTTCCGACGATCGGTAGGTCATGGGCTTTTCGCAATAGACGTCTTTGCCCGCGCGCAAAGCGTCGATGATGATGGGCTTGTGCAGATGGTCCGGCGTCGCAATTACGACCGCGTCGATCGACTTCAGCGCCAGCAGATCCTGATGCGTTTTGTAAACCTTGGCGCGCCCCTTGGTGCGCTGAACGGCGCGCTCCAGGCGGCCCTGGTAAGCGTCCACCACCGCCACGATCTCGGCCTGCGGATACTGCTGCAGGGATTCCATCAATTCCTGCGCGCGCGCGCCGGTCCCGATCACACCGACAGTGATCCGGTCGTTGGGCGCGGTGCGGCCAACGGGCGCGGCGGCGGCCATCAGCGCGCCTGCCTGAAGAAAGTTGCGGCGGCTAAGTTCCATAATAGGGATCTCCTGTAAGTCAGATTATAACCGTGTTGTAGCTTTATTATAACGGTGGCCCGGGCGCCTCCGCGGGCAAGAGCGCCTGCGCCGCGCGCAGGATCAGAGCTTCGGCAAATGGTTTACCGATAATCTGCAAGCCAATGGGCAGACCGTGGCGGTCGCTTCCGCACGGAATGGAAACCGCCGGCAGCCCCAGTACATTGAGGGCGCGCACCAGGCGCGTAGTGGCCAGCCGTACATCTTCCGATTCGCCGCGGATCGCGGTGCCGGTCTCGCCAATGCGCGGCGCGGTAATCGGAGTGGTGGGGGTAAACAGGCAATCCACGCGCGACCACAAGGCGTTGAATTCCCGCTGCATCTTTCGCCGCAGACGTTGGGCGTTCACGTAGTCGGTGGCCGGGATCAAGCGCCCCTGGTCGAGCAAGGCCAGCACATCCGCACCGAATTGGTCGCGCTGCTCCAGGTGCGGCTCCATTAGCGCGGAAGCTTCGGCCAGCAGGATTACGCGCGCCACCGCGTTAATGGCGGCGATATCCGGCACGCGCAGCGGAACCACTTGCGCGCCGAGCGATTCGGCGGTGGCCAAATCCGCGCGCAGCGCCGTGTCCACGTCCGGGTCCAGGCGCTCGCAGTAGAAGTTTTCGGCGAGGCCGACGCGCAAGCCGCGAATGGAAGGCTCCGGCTCCGGCACATAGTTCTCCACTGGGCGGCGCGAAGACGTATCGTCGCGCGGGTCGTATCCGGCGATGGCGTTGAGCACGGCCGCGGCATCCCGCACTGCGCGCGTCAGCGGACCCATGTGATCCAGGCTGAAGCCCAGCGGAAACGCGCCATAGCGGCTCACGCGGCCATAAGTGGGTTTCAGGCCGACGGTTCCGCAGAAGGAGGCGGGAATGCGAATGGAGCCTCCCGTGTCGCTGCCCATCGCCATGAAAACCATGCCAGCCGCCACGCTTGCGCCGGACCCGCCGCTGGAGCCGCCCGGAATCCGATCCCGGTCCCAGGGGTTGCGCACGGCGCCAAAGTGCGGGTTGCTCGAAGTGATGCCGTAGGCCAGCTCGTGCATTCCGGTTTTCCCTACCAGCACCGCGCCGGCATTCGCCAGCCGCTCCACGACCGCCGCATCGTGATCCGGCACATAATTCGCGAACAGTTTCGAGCCGCCCGTGGTGCGCACTCCCTTGGTGTAGAAAAGGTCTTTCACGGCCACCGGAATGCCGTGCAGCGGACTCCGGCGCTCGCCGCGACCGAGCTCGGCATCCGCCTGCCGGGCTCTGGCGCGCGCGGCCTCCGCCATCACGGTTTGCATGGCGTTGGTGGCGGGATTCAGACGGCCGATGCGCTCGAGCGCCGCCTCGGTCAGTTCCACGGAAGAAACTTCGCGCCGGTCGAGCGCGGCCGCGGCTTCGAGCAGCGTCACTCGCCATCCTCCACGTCCGCCTGGAAGACGACGGCCAAATCGGCCTCGGGTCCGAGGGTCCGCGCCAGCGGGCGGAAAGCGGTCTCCAGCGCATCCAGCGCCGGCGCGATGCGGTCCACGTCCGCCGGCGGAATGGTCAGCCCGCTAGCTCGCGCGATTATCTTCCAGTCCTTCGTCATTTTGACTCTCCACGCGCGCCGCCCATTGCGCGCCGGCCAGTACGATCATGGCGCCGGCAAAACTCCAGATCAAGATGGTGGCCGAGTTGTGAAACACCCCATACTCGCGCTCCAGCTTGTCGCGCAACGGCGGCCAGATCAGCAGATTCACGTACTTCATTCCTTCGAGCGCCAGTCCCACCAGAATGGCCACAGGGACCACCCGCGCCGGGCGAATGCGGCGGTTCGGCAGCAGCCAGAAAATCAGGAACAACGCCAGAATCGAAATCAGCACGGCCGCCAGCTTGAATACTAACAGGTTGACCCATGGCTCCAGATTGGGCTCCAGCTTGCCGGGGCGCCACCGCGCGTTCATAGCAGTCAGGATCAGCGAAAGCAACGCCAGGCCGCCGCATAGAAAAATCATGCCGAGGCTCACCAGTTGGTTCTTGAGGTACGAGCGGTTTTTGGCGACGCCCCAGGCTCGGTTCAGCGCGACTTCGAGAGGCTCAAATATGCCGTTGGCCGTGAGCAGCAGCAGGAACATGGAGGTGAATTGAAACGTGCCCCGCATGGGCAGATTGCGTTTTAGAAATGCGCCCAAGTCGCCCGGCAGATAATCGTTCAAGGCCAGGTAAATGGCGTCCGCCGCCGCCGGCCAGCGCAGCACATTGCGGCAAAACGACAGCATCACCACCAGGAAGGGATAGAACGAGAGCAGCGCGCTCGCCGCCACGGCCAGCGCATAAACGTGTACTTCCGTCTGCATGCAGTAGCGCAGCGTGGGGACGCAAGCATGTACGGTTCTGGACCAGCGGCCGGCGCGAGCGGGTGACCCAAACAGAGTTTCCAAAAGACCAGCTTACGCCAGCTGCAATGCCTGGCGCAGCGCCGGATCCTGCCGTACCCGCCAGATCCTGCTGTCCAAATAATAATGCGTCAGGCCGAATCCGCAGAAGAAGCCGAACGCCAGGTCGGAGGCCTGCCCAAGCTGGAATCCCGGCACGCGATATGCCGCGCTGAATACCAGCGCCACCAGCGCATAACTCAGCAGGCTGCGCGACACCGCCCGCGGAATGCGCCCGTGGCTTTCACTAGCTTTCGCACCGCCGTAGCGGTTGCGGTTGTGGAACCAGATCAGCGCGTGATACTGCAGGTTGTGTACGATCGTCACGGTAGGCACGGCCGCCTGCCAGCTCATGTAGGCGAACGTCAGCCAGTGCAGCGGTACGATGCCGGCGAACAGCAGAAACTTCGGCAGATTCACGGGGTCGCCGGCGCGCACGCGCACGACCTGGCGGCCAAGATAGACCAGCGCGGTAGCGGCCACCAGCGCCCACAAGAATGGTTCGAGGCGCGGAAATGAGATCGGACTGCCCAGCTCCTCGGGATGGTGGATGAAGAACCGGTGGAATGGCGGGAATACCATCATCACGCCCAGAAACCAGCGATCCAGAAAGTTGTCCGGCTTGGCAAGATCGCGATTCTTCACCTTGTAAAGAACCATGAAACCGTAATGCTGCCGGATCACATGATAGTAGGCCCAGACCGCCACAATCATTGCCAGCCAGGCCTTCCCGCCCAGCAGCACCATTGCCGGCCCCAGCGCGAAGAAGAAGGCCGCGCTGCCGTAGAGCAGCGCGCGCCGGTTGCGCCGCGCATCGCTATCGAAGAATGTGCGCGACGCCGTTCCAAAGATGTGCGTGCCGTCGAAACCTACCGACCAGAACCACCACAGAAACGAGATGGGCACTTGCAGCGCGACGTAGAGCGCCAGATACGCGTAGCCTGCGAGCGCGCTCCCGATGACGAATGCAAGGTCGATGCTCCGCGTAATAATCCAGCGGTGCGCGAGGCGCGCAGCGGGTTGCGAAATCGCTTGCGTGACAGCGGCCAATCCAACCAGTGTAGCGGATGCTGCCATCTTAAGCAGAATCGGAGAGTGCATGCACAAATCCTTCGACCTGGTAGTGATCGGCACGGGCTCGGCGGCGGGTACCGTAGCCGGGCAATGCCGCGCCGCGGGATGGACCGTGGCCATCGTAGATTCCCGCCCGTTCGGCGGCACCTGCGAGCTGCGCGGGTGCGATCCGAAGAAAGTGCTGGTAGGCGCAGGCGAAGTGCTCCACTGGCTGCGCCGCATGCACGGCAAGGGCGTCGAAGCCGAGCAGGCGCGCATCGATTGGCCTGTGCATCGATTGGCCTGCACTGATGCGCTTCCAGCGAACCTTCACGGACCCGGTGCCGAAGTCGCGCGAAGAGGGATTCGCCGCCGCGGGCATCCAACCGTTTCACAGTCGCGCGAGTTTTGTCGGACCGAACACGCTGAGCGTTGGCGCGGACGTACTGGAGGGCCGGCACATAGTGCTGGCCTCCGGAGCCCGGCCCGCGCCTCTCGGCATTCCCGGCGAGGAGCTGATCGCGTATAGCGAAGGTTTCCTCGAACTGGAGGCGCTGCCGCGCAGCATCGTGTTCGCAGGCGGCAGTTATATCGCTTTCGAATTCGCCCACCTGGCCGCCCGCGCCGGAGTCCTGACCATGATCTTGCATCGCGGCAAACGCCCGCTCGAACTGTTCGACGCGGACCTGGTCGCGCGCCTGCTGGAGCACACTCGCAGTCTCGGAATCGATGTGCAGTTGGAGACTCCCGTAGAGGCGATCGAAGGCGAGCCGCGCTGCTTGGTGGTGCGATCAGGCCCACGCCGCTTCGAAACGGAAATGGTGGTGCATGCCGCGGGGCGCACGCCGGACCTTGACGATCTGGATCTGCCCGCCGCCGGCGTCGAACGCGAAAAACGCGGCGTGCGGGTGAACGAATTTCTGCAGAGCGTTTCAAATCCGATCGTCTATGCCGCGGGAGACGCGGCCGCGGGAGGCGGAGCGCCGCTGACGCCGGTGGCCGGCTATCAGGCCGCGCATCGTGGCTTCCAACCTGCAACCTGCACAAGCCCAATTACTCCGGCATGGCTTCGGCCGTATACACCGTCCCGCCGCTCTCGATGGTGGGATTGCAGGAAGACGCCGCACACAGGGAGGGCCTGCGCTTCCGCGTGCACCAGGGCGATAGCACGCATTGGTATTCCGCGCGCCGCGTGAATGAGTCGTGCTCCGCGTTCAAGGTGTTGGTCGAGGAGGAGACGGGCCGCATCCTGGGCGCGCACCTGTTGGGCGATCAGGCCGCCGAGCACATCAATCTTTTCGCGCTGGCCATGCGCCACGGTCTTCGTGCCGGCGATCTGAAAGACACGCTCTTCGCTTACCCCACGCACGCTTCGGATACGCAGTACATGCTTTAATATAGGTTCAATAGCCGCATGACCTGCTGCTCCGATCTCGATAAGCTCATGGATCTCGAACTGGCCCGCCATGCCCAGCCCTACCAGCTCACCAACGGCAGGATCCTGACCGAAATCGATACCGAATACTTCTTCGTCTTCGGCGACGAGCGGCCCAGCTTTGTCGGGATCAACTACTGCCCGTTTTGCGGGCGGGTGCTGTCCCGCGGGCTATGGAATCTTGAGAAGAAGAAGCAAGGGATTTGAGGCCGGTCACGGCTCGGTTAAGGCAAGGCGACCCGCTTTCCCAGCTCTGCGATCCGCCGCATAAACTCGTGCCGGACCTGAGAAAACCGCTCGGGATCGGGCGCGCCCGCCTTCACGTAGTCGAGAATGACAGCTTCCGCGGCCACATATTCGGCGGCGACGCTGGCTACTTCCGAGGCGATTTCGCGAGGAATATTGGTGACGCCGTTGGCATCGGCGTGCAGTAGATCTCCCGCATTCACGCCGAGTCCTCCCACGTGGATGGACTCGTGGATCGCCAGCGTGCGGCTGTAGCCATGCGAGCACATGGCGCCGTTGCTGAAGACGGGGAAACCCAGTCGGCGCACCTGATCGAGATCGCGGGCGGCGCCGCTGGTGATCAGAGCCACCGCGCCGAAGGCCTGGTAGGTGGCGCACATGATCTCACCGAAAGTTGCCGCGGCCGGGGGATCGTCCAGATCCTGGAACACGACGATGGGCGGCCCGGGCAGAACCGCAAACGCCAGCACCTGTTCGGTGAGCGATTTGTAGGACGAGCCTTCCGCCCACGGAATCGCGGTGCGAATGGTGGCGGTGGACGCGTAACCGACTACGGGTTGCATCTCCGGGAAGCAGGCGCGAATGCGGCGGTCCATGTATCCGTAAGTCCGCGGACGGACATTGAACAATTCGATCACGTTGCAGATCGTGGGAGTGTCGTACCGCCGCAGCAGGGCGAGGTCAGTGGACGAAAGCGGTGGCGTAGTCATGCGCACGGGTTCGCTCAGCGCTCCGGAACCGATACCGTGATGTTGCGGAATTTCAAGCCGCCGGTGTGGTCGCCCTGAATGTAGAAGGGGCCCGGCTCGCCTTCGTTGGCATCCAGCGCGCCGCCGGTAATCCCCTCGATCGCTTTGTGGTCGATGGTGGTGACGCCGTTGCGGACCACCGTCACCATGCGGCCTACCAGGGTGACGTCGAAGGTCTCCCACTGGCCCGGCGTGCGCGGTAGCTCGGGGTTGGGCGCTATCCGCCCATAGACTGACCCGATCCGGCGCTCCACGGGGTTGCTGGTCAGCGGTTCATATTCGATCTGGACTTCATAGCGGCCGCGCAGGTAGAAGCCGCTGTTGCCATCGTCGGGGCAGTTCACTTCGTAGTGGACCTTGAAATCGTCGAACTTGCGCGTCGTTTTCAGGTTCGCGCCATGCTCCTCGTTTAGCAGTAGCCCGTCTTTCACCGTCCAGTGGCTCTTGGCCGAACTGGGGAAGGGCTCCCAGCCGTCCAGGTCCTTGCCGTCGAACAGCGGCTCCGGTTTCGTCCAGGCCTTGGGGGCGCTGCGCTTCAGCTCGGGTGAGCGCACGCCGGTTAACTCAATGGTCTTATCGCCATGCTTCTGGACGCCGGTGAGCTTATCGCCGCTGGCGTCGAGTTCCCACGTCGTTGAGGGAGACAGAGTGAGGGTCAGGTGCGACCCTTCTGCCTTGACATTAACGTCCTTCACTTTGTAGACATTGCCTCCGGTGGGCTGGTACCACACCTCCAGCTTGCCGGCCTTCTCGGTCACACCCAGCCAACAGGCGCCGGTGCCGCTCGCGGTGGTGATATTAAAATCCCATCGTCCGACCAAAGGGTTGCCGGTCTGCTGCGCGAGAGCCGGCATCAGCAGTGCGGCAACAACGATCAAACCACTCGTAAATTTCTGCATGTGCATGTTGGTAGTCTATTACAGAAGCGCGACCGGTGGGATTTTACAATCTCTTACTCTCCGCACAAACGCCCTTTACACAAGCCCTCTAAGCTTGAAAGTGGAGAGAGGTAAAAACACCATGAAAAACACCTGGTTACGTTTTCTAGCAGTTCCAGCGATTGCCGGGGGAATGCTCCTGGCCGCTGCTCCGGAGGTTTCCACTCAGCCGAATCCGGCGGCTCAACAGCGCGCGCAGCGCTTGCAGAAGCGCGGCGATCGCATCGCCCGGTTCCTGAATCTGACCGAGGCCCAAAAGGCGCAGTTCACTGCGGAGTTGCAGGCTACGCGTGCGTCCGCACGGCCCATTCACGGGCAGTTGAAGCAGCTTCGCCAGCAAATGTTTCAGGCGGTCCGGGCGAACGACACCGCCGCAATCGGCCAGTTGAGCGCGAAAGAAGGCGCTCTTGAAGGCCAATTGTCGGCGATGCGCCACGAGCAATTCGCCAAAATCTACGGCCAGCTTACGCCGGAGCAGCGCGCCAAGGCCGACCAGCTTCCCGCGCACATGCGCGCGATGCGGCAGCGGCGGATGGAAAACCACCCGGCCCCCAGCAATAGCTAACTGAACCCGGCGGCTATCGCTGCTCGTCGGATTCGAAGCCCAGCCGCCAGCCTACTTTTTCGGAGTCGAGCCACCAGAGCTCGGCTCCGAACCAGCGGGTTCTGGAAGCCGCCGGGTAACGGCCGGGCCGCCGCGCGCCGAGCACGAACGCGCACGGCGCTTCACCAAACCGCGCCAGGCGTTCGGCCAGCCAGGAATCCGCCGTCAGGGGCTGCGCCAGCACCACCGGCGTTCCTCCCAGCAAGGCCAGGTGCGCGCCGAAGCTCTTATCGACCTGCTTGATGGGCGGCGGAATTTCATACGCCTGCCGGTAGCGCTTCACGGCCTCTTCGAGATCGCGCACCGCGATCACCACCTTGGTCACGCCGCTGAAATCTTTGGTGAGGGGCTTGCCCTGCGGAAAGGCGCGTTGGTCGCGCGGGGTGAAGTCATGGATCAGGAAAGGAAAGAACGTGCCGGTGATCTCTGCGCCGACCTGCGCGGTTTCCCACTCGAGGCGCACTCCGTCCGGCCGCTGCCGTCCATTGCGAACCGGCACGGAAACCGCAACACCGGCGGCCTGGAGACGGTGCACTTCCGCCGCCACATCTTTCTCGCGCACCGCCCAGGCGCACGGCCCGGCATCCTCCTTCATGAACCTGGACCAGGGCCCCCGGTCGAGCTCGCGCGGATCGGCGGTCTCTTGCGGCGCCATTAGTTCCACATAGGACCCGTCCGGAAAACTCACCAGTGCCATCTCGGTGGCGTGGGTGCTGTGCGGACCTCCATAGACGAACGGTATCCCAACGGCGGAGAGACCGGCCTCGAGTTTTTTCAGGCTGGCGCCAGCCGCGGTGACATGATCGACTTTCAGATCGGCGGCGGCCACCGGGAGGGATAAGACGGCCAGCAGGAGAGCGTATCGCATGGAGCGATTGTAAAACGCCGCGCGGGTGCCTGCGCTAGGGCAGCGCGAGGGCACTGCACGGAGTAGAATAGATGCATGGCCACTGCGACCGGTTTGACGATTGACGATTTCGAGCGGCTCCCGCAGGTTCTCGCGCACAACCACGAACTGGTGGACGGGGAGCTGATCCAAATGTCCGGCAACACTCCGCAACACAATCTCTTTCGGGATTTCCTGTTGACGCTCCTTGGGCCGTTTGTCAAGCAGCATCAACTCGGTATAGTCATATGCGAACAGGAATTCGACTTCGGTGGCAATGCTCACGGACCCGACGTCAGTTTTATCGGTAAGGCGAAGTGTCCGCTGATCAATATGAAGCTGCGTGTGCAGCGTTTTGTGCCGGACCTTGCGATTGAAATCGTATCCGCCAATGATACGTTCGAAATGCTGGCGAAGAAAGCGAAACGGTATCGCCAGTGCGGCACGCGGGAGGTTTGGATCTTTTCCCTGGAGACCAGGGAGACATATCTTTATTCCGACCACCGCCGAGCGATCCTGGAAGAGAACGAAGAGTTCCGCCCGGAGCCTATACCGGGGTTCGCGATGCGCATCGAAGATCTGCTGGGCCGCTACTAACTCAGTTAACCGGTGCCGCCCGCACCGAGAAGATCTGATCCTCGGGCATTCTTGCCACTTGCTCCGCAGCCCCCGCGTGTTTGTCATACGGCAGGTTGAGGAAACGCTTCAGAAATTCCGGGCGGATTCGGAAGGCCCGGCGCTGACGCCTGTCGCCGCCTGCAATCCATCTGCAACACAACTGTACTGTACCTGCATGGGGGTCCTGTGCGTGACATCCAAATCGAAACTGCCCCGGTATTCGCCGAGATCGTGCAAAGCGCACTCTCCCATTCGAAGCCCGCAACTGCAAGGACTCCTGCGTTACCGTGGAATTCCGCAACGCGCTTCAACATCTCCCCGACGTTCTGCGGCGTTTGACCGCATAGGTGAGATGCGGCTCCCAGTGCTAGAACAAGGATTCCCGTTGAGACAATTCGCATATCGCCATTATCGCGCTTGGGCCGAGTTCTCCCCTTGCGCACATTCTCCTATGATCGCCCGCAGCACGTTTGCATGCTCGGCAAAGTCATGATCCCCGGCCCCGTAGCCGGACGATGTAATTTTCATCGCGGGAAGCGGTCCGAAGCTAGTGGCTAGGAAGAGCAAAGCCGCGCCCCTCGGGGTTGTCAACTCCGCGGCCAGACCGCGTGAGTAGACGTGCCTGCCGTAAAGCAGGCGCGCCGTCGCCGGTGCGGGAATCGGCAGTGTGCCGTGTTCGGTCCGTACGGTCCGCGAGCCAACGTTCACCGCTGAGATGTATATCCGATCGATTCCGAGAAGGGATAGCGCCAAGCAGGAGGCAACGATATCGCAGATTGAGTCCACTGCACCGACCTCATGAAAATGGACCTTTTCCAAGGCGAGGTTGTGGAGCGCCGCCTCGGCCTCGCCCAGACGCCGGAAGACGATGGAAGCATCCTGCTTGACCGTGTCTGAAAGGTCGGCCCCATCGATCATTTGAAGAATGTGCGACAGATGGCGATCAGCCCCGGTCTCACCTCCCAGCACCTTGTGGCTGGTTTGGCGTCCCCCCTAATCTCACCAAGCGCTACGGTGCCGCAAGCCCTAACGTAACACGAGTTTTATAATAGTACTACTATGCGGGGATCGAACGGTATCGCCGGCAGTGCGAGCTTCGGCGAAGTCGTCAGCGCCATGCCGCCCAGGCTGGTGCAGTTGGCGGCCAAGTTCACTTTTTGAATCCTTGCTTAGGCGACGCCATGCCGGCGCAGCAGCTCCGCGCCGCGCGCATCGCCGTGCTCCTCCGCTTTTCGCGCATGTTTCCCCGCGGCCTGGTAATCTTCCCGCACGGCGTAAATCTCAGCTAACGCGACGTGCGCTGCGGCGAATGTTTCGTCCAGCCGAACCGCCTCAAGCAGCAGCCCCAGCGCTTCGTCCGCCTTCCATTGCATGCGGTAGAGCTGCGCCAGGTTGTACCAGGGGCGCGGATTGGCGGGCTCCCGCGCGATCCATTCCTTCTGTTCGCGAAGGTGCGCGCCAGTCTCGCTGTCCAACGCGAAATCGATCACCTCTTTGCGCCAGAAGCTCATCGCTGCTCTCCCACCAGGATCAGGCGCACGTCCATCACATTGGTATGTGTCGGCCCGGTCACAATCAAATCGCCTAAGCCCTCGAAATAATGATACGAATCGTTGCGGGCCAGGAACTCAGGAGCGCGCGGATTGCGAGCCAGCGTACAACCGTCGGCGATGGCGCCCGCGGCGTCGGTCGGGCCATCGGAGCCGTCCGTGCCGGCGCTCAGAATCACCACGTTCCGCAGGCCGGCGATATCGATGGCCGCTGCAAGCACGAATTCTTGGTTGCGTCCGCCGAGGCCATCGCCGCGCAGCGTCACCGTGGTCTCGCCGCCGGTGATGACGCAGGCCGGCGGCTTGAGCGGCCGCCCGGAAGCGACGATTTCCCTGGCGATGGCGGCGTGCATACGGGCGATTTCGCGCGTCTCGCCTTCGACGAGAGTCGACAGTACCAGCGCGCGAAAGCCCAATTCACGGGCGGCCGCGAAGGCCCGGCTCACCGCCAGCCGGTTACTGCCGACCACCAAGTTACGCACTCGCCGGAAGACCGGGTCGTCCGGCTTCGGCGTTTCCGGAATCTCGCCGCGCACACCACGCTCGATACGCTCGCGCACCGCCGCGGGCACGCGATCGAAGATCCCGTACTTTTCCAGAATGGCCCGCGCGCGCGCGAATGTGGAGGCGTCCGGCGCCGTGGGACCGGATCCGATGACGTCCAGGTCGTCCCCGATCACGTCGGAAAGCAGCAGCGAGAGCACCGCCGCGGGACTTGCCAGGCGCGCCAGTTGCCCCCCCTTAATCCGCGAGATGTGCTTCCGCACGGCATTGATTTCGTGGATGCCGGCGCCGCAGGCCAACAACAATTTCGTGGTTTCCTGTTTTTCGTCGAGCGTGACGGGATCGGCGGGCAGCGGCAGCAGGGCCGAGGCGCCGCCGGAAATCAGACACAGCAACAGATCTTCGGCGCCCGCGCCGGCGGCTATTTCGGCGATGCGCCGGGCGCCCTCCACGCCGTTCCGGTCGGGCACGGGATGGCCGCATTCGTTGAGCTCCACGCGTCGCAGCTTGGCCGTATGGCCATATTTGACGTTGACCAAGCCGCACGCAATCCGGGGTCCCAGCACGCGCTCGGCGGCGCGGGCCATGGATACGCCGGCCTTGCCCGCTCCCACCACGTAGACGTTGCGGTATCGCGTCAGATCTTCCCGCTCCAGGTGACGGGCTACGGCATCGCCCGGATCGGCTGCCCGCAGAGCGGCTTTGAAGATGGCGAGCGCCTGCTTGCGGAGCCTGGGTTCCAGCTTCATTTGAATAACGGAAGGGCCAGCAAGGCTTCCACAGTTACGGCCGGATCGTCGTCCTCGATCGGAATGCGGTAATCGGCGCGCGCGTACCCCTCACGGCGGGCTTCGTAGAGCCGCGCAAAGCTCTCCGGATCGCGCGCCAGCGGCCGGTGCGAAGCCTCTCCCACGCGCTTCTTCACCACCTCGAACGGGCAATCCAGCCAGATGGTGATGCCGTTGTTTTCAAGCAACGCGTAATTTTCAGGCTGTACGAAAGCCCCGCCGCCCAGCGCAATCACCGTGGGCCTGCCGCACTCGACGGCCTTGACCCGCGCGCGCATGGCGGCATGTTCGATGCGCCGGAACTCCGCTTCGCCGTAGGCTTCGAAGATCCGCCAGATGCGCATCTTCCGGGCCGCTTCGATCTCTTCATCCAGATCCGCGAAGTGCCAGCCAATCCGCTCGGCGAGCAGGCGGCCGATGGTGCTCTTGCCGGAAGCCATGAATCCGACCAGGTAGATACCGGGGGTGCGCTTGAGCTTCAGGATCATACGTCGTGCAGGATGGCGGCGAGCTGCGCATCCACCAGAGAGGGAAACAGGCGCTCCGCAAGCACCAGCAGCCAGCCCGCTTTGGGCGCCATGACGGTGCGCGCGCCGCGCTCCACCCCGCGAGCAATGGCTTCCGCGCACTGCTCGGGCGTAATGGCGGATGCCTTTCTCCGCGCGATTTTGGGCGGCGGCCCGTCCCCCAACGCGTGCCGCTGAAAATCCGTCCGCACATATCCGGGGCACACCGTCATGGTGTGAATGCCGTCCCGGGCCAACTCCATGCGCAGCCCGTCTGTCAGCGACCCGAGCGCGTACTTGGAGGCGGAATAGAGCGTGAACCAGGGCAGCGTGACCTTCCCGGCGAGGGACGATACGTTGACGAGCATCCCCGCGCCGCGCTTGCGCATGTGCGGCGCCACCACTTGCGCCATCCCCAGCGGCGCGAAAAAATTCAGCTCAAACAGGCGGCGGGCATCCTCGAGCGGTGTGTCCCAGGCGGGAGCATAGAGGCCCATGCCGGCGTTGTTGATAAGGATGTCCACCGCGCCGAAACGGTCGAGGGTTCGTTCGACCGCCGCCTGCCGCGCCTCCGGCAGCGTCACATCGCCGGCTGTCACCAGCGCATCCGGGCCGCCCGCGGCGCGCAGCTTCTCCTCGGACCGGGCCATCAGCGAGAGCCGCGCGCCGCGTTTCCCGAACGCGCCGGCGCACGCCGCGCCAATGCCCTCCGAAGCTCCGGTGATCAGCACGACTTTGCCGTCAATGTGCATTTCGCTGTGTTTCTCCGCAATTTCGCGTGGGGCAGACCCCCTGGTCTGCTCGGGTCCCCTGGACCCGCTTATTCGCTTTCAGAATCCGTCCTTCCGTGATCGCGACAGGCCGACGGGGGCGTCGGCCGCGGTCCAGGGGGACCGCCCCACAATTAACAGATGCTCGGCCATATCCGTGCATTACCCTGCCTTTGCAATGATTGCCGTAACCGGCTCGAAACGCAATAATAGTAGCATGTCCTCGCGGCTGCTCCCGCTGTTTCCATTGCAAGTAGTGGTATTCCCGCGTACCCACCTGCCGCTGCACATCTTCGAGGATCGCTACAAGGAAATGGTTGGAGAGGCCCTGCGCGACAACTCCGAATTCGGCATCGTGCTGGCCAAGAATGACGGCATCGTCAACGCGGGCTGCACCGTGATCGTGGAGAAGGTTATCCAAACCTATCCGGACGGCAAAATGGATATCCTTACCCTCGGGCGCCGGCGCTTCGAAGTGATGATGCTGAACGAGGAGAAGGAGTATCTGCGCGGCGAAGTGCAGTTCTTCGACGACGACGATGGCGCGCCGGCCTCGCCCGAAGCCCAGCACATGGCGTTGACGCAATATAAGAGGCTGCTGGAGTCCAACGCTTTGCAGCCTTCGCTGGCCGAGCCGGACCTGGAAGATCCGCAGCTCAGCTTCCAACTGGCGCAAGGAATTCAAGACGTGGATTTTCTGAACATGCTGCTGCGTACCCGGTCGGAGACGCAGCGCTTGCGGGAGCTGAACGAGTTTCTCTCGCAATACATTCCGCGGCAGCGGCACATCGCGCGAGTGCGCCAGGTGGCCCCTCGCAACGGATTCGGCGGCAAGCCAGCCGGTCTCTGACGCAGCATGTTCGCGCGACCCAGGCCGGCGGCTTTCGCAGTTTCGCTGCTTACCCACGGAGCCATCTTTGCCTGGGTGGCCTCCGGGCCGTTACGCGAGAGACCCGCGTCACTCTACCAGCTGACCATCGCCCCGCACGAAAGCAAGCTCGTCTGGTACGACTTTCGCAGGAAGCTGCCGGATGTATCGCCCGCCGAAACGCCCACTGCCTCCAGGCGGCCGCGCGCGGAAGTGAAGATCGCATCGCAGGAGATCGTAGCTGGCGCCGAGACAGCGCCGCACGCCCGGCAATTCATCTGGCAGCCCGCGCCAAAATTGGAGATCCAGCAGGATCTGCGCTCACCCAACCTGCTGGCGTTTCATGCGCCGGGCTCCGATACACCGAAACCGCCACCTAAGCCCCGACTTGAGCCAAAGCCGTTCGCGCCTCCGCCGGAAGCGCCCCGGCCCGTAGCTGCGAATCCCTCTCTCGCAAGAGATACAGGAACGCTGGACGCCCCCCCGGAGATTCACGTGGCTCGCAGCGTAACCGGCGCGAGCACTATCGGCAACGTGCTGGGCGTGCAGCCTGCCCGGCCACAGCCGCGAGCGTTTGTAGCGCCGCGCGCCGGACAGACAGCCATCAGCAGCACGCCCGCGCTGCCGGCGCCTCCGACCGTACAGGCAGCTATCAATGGGAGCGCTGCCCCGCTCTTGCGCGCGGAGTTGCCCAAGCCCGCCCGCCGCGCTTTTGTTCCGCCCAGCGGAGGCGCCCGGCCCAGCCCCTTCGGCGCGCCTCTCAGCGAAGCGCCCGCGCTGCCCGCGGACGGAACTTCCAGCGTCAGCATCGCCATCGTGGGCCTCAATCCCAGCGCTGTCGCCGTGCCGCTGCCGGAAGCATCGCGCAACGCGCAGCTCTCGGGCGGCCCTGACCCGCGCGCTACCGGCGGATCCGGCGGCGCCGTCGAGAGCGCCAGCCTGGTGGTGCCCGGTCTGCTGATCCGCGGAGGCGCGCCCGACGCCAAACCCGTGCTGGTGGCAGGCGCGCCGACTTCGCAGCAGAACCTGCGCGCGGCCGTGCGCGCCAACCTGCCGGACGCTTCCGTCGCGGGGGCCCGTCCCGCGGCCACGCGCGTCTCCATCGTGCCCGATCCAATGTTCGCAGGACGCACCATCTACGGCATGACCGTGCAGATGCCCAACACCACCAGCTACAGCGGGAGCTGGATGATCTGGTTCGCTGAGCGCCAGCAGATCGTCGGGCGCATCGGCGGCCTCAGCGCGCCGGTGCCCTTGCGCAAAGTCGACCCAAAGTACATCGCCTCCGCTGTCGAGGACCGCGTCGAGGGCAAGGTTCGCCTGGCGGCCGTCATTCGCATCGATGGACACGTCGATTCGGTCAAACTGCTGCAGCCCCTCGACGATCGTCTCGACCACAGCGCCGAAGAGGCCATGGACAAGTGGCGGTTCGAGCCGGCGCTGCGCAACGGCCAGCCCGTCGAAGTGGATGCGGTGATCGAGATTCCTTTCCGTCTGGCGCCTCAGGTAGCACGTTAATGTGCCAACATCCGCGGCAACATCTGATTATTGATGCCGACGACACGCTTTGGGAAAACAACATCTACTTTGAACGCGCTTTCAACGAATTCGTGGAATACCTTGACCACTCCACGCTGGCCGCGCCTGAGATTCGGCAGGTGCTTGACGAGATGGAGCTGGCCAACGCCAGGATCCACGGTTATGGCTCTTTGAACTTCGGCCGGAACTTGCGCCAATGCTACGAGCACCTGTCCGAACGGAAGGTCCGCGAGGATGACCTGCGCACGGTAATGTCGTTTGCGGAGCGCATTCTCGACTGCCCCATGGAGGTGATCGACGGTGTGCGGGAAACGCTCGAATACCTTGCCGGCCGGCACGATCTGACCCTGTTCACCAAGGGCCATCCCGAGGAACAGAAGCTCAAGATCGACCGCTCAGGGTTGGGCATTTACTTTGGCCACACGGCCATCGTGAAGGAAAAGGATGTAAGCGCTTACAGAGTGTTGGCCGAGCAGCGCGGCATGCATCCCGAGCGCGCCTGGATGGCCGGCAACAGTGTCAAGTCGGATATCAATCCAGCGCTCGCGGCAGGCTTGAACGCCGTGTTCATCCCCCACCCGCACACCTGGGGGCTGGAGCTCGAGGAGATCCGGCCGGGCACAGGCCGCCTCTTGACCATCGAGCGTTTTGCGGATTTGCGGGAACATTTTTGAGGAGGGTTACATGCAGGTATCTGCTGAACTTCTGCAATCTCACATCGCCTACACTGCGTGGGCGAGCCGGATGCTGGTCGAAGCGGCGGGCGGTCTTTCCGGCGAAGAGCTGACCCGCGATTTCGGCACCGCCGACAAGAGCGTGCTGGGTACGCTGGTCCACATTTTCGCGGCGGATCGCGTGTGGCTGGCGCGTCTCCAAGGAGAGTCGCGCAATATCTTTATAACGGACGCGGATCACGACCTGGCCGTGCTCCAAAATGATTGGCCCGCCTTGCACCGGCGGTGGAAAGCATGGGCCGGCGAGCTGACAGACGAAGCGGCACGGGCGGATGTATCGTATACCGATCTGAGCGGAAACCCCTGGCGGCAGCCGCTCGGGCAACTGGTGCTGCACGTGGTGAATCATGGCACGCACCATCGCGGCCAGGCATCCGGATTCTTGCGCGCCATGGGACATGTGCCGCCGAAGCTCGACCTGGTGAACTACTATCGCATGAGGGAGCCTTGAGAAGATATGGCGTGCAACCCGGAAGTGCTGAAAAATGTGCCTCTGTTTGCCCTGCTCGATGAAGACGAGATTGCTGTCTTAGCCGCACAAGTCGAGATCAAGAAATTCGCCCCGCGCGAACGCATCCACAAGATCGGCGACCTGGGAGGGCGGGCGTACGTGGTGATCTCCGGCAAGGTTCGGCTCACCACCGTGGACCAGGATCAGCAAGAGGTGGTGGTCGACGAGCCTGGGCCTGGTGACTTCCTCGGCTTCGCTTCGATGCTCGATCAGACGCCTCATCAGACCGACGCGATGGCCGTCGAAGAAACCGTGTGCGTGGCGGTCGACCGCGATGACATTGCCACTCTGCTCCAGCGCAAACCGCACGCGGGAATGGATCTGCTGACTGTGCTTGGCCGTCAGTTTCATGCTTCCCAACAGCTTGTGCGCGTTCGCGCCAACCGCAACGCCAACGAGCTGATCGAAGAGCAAGAGACTACCGGCGAGCGAGTGGCGGACTCCGTGGCTCGCTTTGGCGGATCCTGGGCCTTCATTACGACGTTCGCGTTTGTACTGGCCATCTATGTGGCGGTCAATGTAGGGTTGGGCCGATCGTCCTGGGATCCCTATCCGTTCATCCTGCTCAACCTGTTCCTCTCCATGCTCGCCGCCATACAGGCCCCGGTCATCATGATGAGCCAGAATCGCCAGGACAAGAAAGATCGCGTGCGCAGCGAACTCGACTATGAAGTGAATCGGCGCGCCGAGTCCGAAATTCAAGGCGTAGCGCGAAAACTGAATCTGCTCGACGAGAAGCTTGGGGACGTCGAGGAACTGCTCCGGGAGAGGCTGCCGCGGTAGTGGGTGTTGCAACGGACGTGTGGCGGACGGCATCCAATAAGTTGGATGGCCGAAAGTCGGAACCGCTATCGCACCCTCTCCTGAACTTCCGAACCCGAACCTGTGGACAGACCGCGGCCTGTACGCTGCGTGGCTGGGCCATTCGACCGTGCTGCTCAAGCTGGATGGCATGACGATTCTGACCGATCCGGTTCTGAGCGACCGCGTGGGCCTGAGCCTTGGCCCTATGACTGTGGGATTGAAGCGCCTGGTCGCGCCGGCCCTGCGCCTGAATCAACTGCCAAGAATCGATCTGGTGCTGCTCTCGCATGCGCACATGGACCACTTCGACATTCCCACGCTGCGCGCCCTGGAAAACCGCGGCACGTTCGTGGTGACGGCGGCCAGGACCAGCGATCTGCTGCGGGTCGGGCGGTATGCCGCCGTGCGGGAGCTCGGTTGGGGCGAAAGCGCACGCTTCGGCGATGTTGAGCTGCGCGCGTTTCAGGTGAATCATTGGGGCGCCCGTATGCGCCGCGATACGTACCGGGGATACAACGGATACGTGATTGAGGCGGGTCGCTATCGGGTGTTGTTCGCGGGCGACACGGCAGTGACCACGGCCTTCCGCCGGCTGCGCGGTTCGCGGCGCTTCGATCTCGCCATCATGCCGGTGGGCGCTTACGACCCCTGGATTCGCTATCACTGCACGCCCGAGCAGGCCTGGCAGATGGGCAACGACGCCGGCGCCGAGCTCTTTCTGCCGGTGCATCATCAAACCTTCCAGCTCAGCCGGGAACCGCTGCGCGAGCCCATCGAGCGGCTGTACGGTGCGGCGGGTCGCGAGCCGGAGCGCGTCGCGATCGAGCGGATCGGGCAGGAAATGAAGTTGTAAGCCTCTTTCCAAGAACCCACGGTCACACTCTCCGCTAACATAGTAAGGATCATGCAGGAATCGCTCGCAGCGGGCTCCCCGCTGGCTCATTACCGCATCGTTTCAAAACTGGGCGCGGGCGGCATGGGTGAAGTGTACCTTGCCCAGGACCTGAATCTGGACCGTCCGGTGGCCTTGAAGATCCTGCCGCCGGAAGTGGCCCACGATCCAGACCGCATGCGGCGATTTATCCAGGAAGCCAAGACCGCCTCGGCACTGAGCCATCCCAACGTGGCGCACGTCTTCGAGATCGGCGAGGCGGATGGCGTCACTTTCCTGGCCATGGAATACATCGAAGGGCAGACTCTCAATGCCCGCATCGCCGGCGCTCCGCTGCCGCTCGACGAGGCTGTCGATATAACCATTCAGGTGGCCGACGCGCTTGACGGGGCGCATTCCAAGGGCATTGTACACCGCGATATCAAGCCCGCCAACATCATGATCACGCCGCGCGGGCACGTCTCGGTGCTCGATTTCGGGCTGGCCAAGATGAAGCCCGCGGCAACGGATTCCGACACCGCCAGCACGGCCACACAGTTCCTGACCAATCCAGGGATGGTGATGGGCACCGTGCAGTACATGAGTCCGGAGCAAGCCCTGGGCCGCGATGCCGACCATCGCTCCGATCTGTTCAGCCTGGGAGTGGTGCTCTACGAGATGGCCGCCGGGCGCCTTCCGTTTTCCGGCGCGAATGCCGGCGCGATGTTGCTCGAAATTCTGCAGGCGCAGCCCGAGGCCCTGGCGCGCTTCAATTACGACGCGCCGCCGGAGCTCGAGCGTATCGTCCGCAAATGCCTGGAGAAGGACCGCGACCGGCGCTATCAATCCGCGCGCGACCTTTTAATCGATTTGCAGAATCTGCAGCGCGATCTCGCGCCGGCCGGTGCAGGCGACAAGACCACTGCAACGCGCGCTCGCGCCGCGCAGATCGGCGCCGTGATCGTGGACGATGAAGAGCTCGCCCGCGCTCTGGCGCGCGAGATGCTGAAGCCGCATCCGGAGGTGCGCGTACTCGCTGAGTGCGGCAATGGCTTCGAGGCGGTCAAGGCCGTCTCCGAGCTGAAGCCGGACCTGCTCTTCCTCGATATCCAGATGCCCAAGCTCGACGGCTTCGAGGTGCTTGAGCTGGTGGGCCGCGACATCGCTGTCATTTTTACCACCGCTTATGACAACTACGCCATGCGCGCCTTCGATGCGCATGCCGTGGACTATCTGCTGAAGCCATTCAGCGCTGCGCGCTTCGAGACCGCGCTCGAGCGCGCCAAGCAGCGCCTGGGACAACAGGGACCCGATCCTTCGGAGCTGGCCGCCGCGGCGCGTCCGCCGGAGCAGTTCCTTGAGCGCATCGTAGTCAAAGACGGTCCCGCCGTACACGTGATTCCGGTAGACAAGCTCGACTATGTGGAAGCCCAAGACGATTACGTGGCCCTCAAAAGCGACAAAAAAACCTATCTGAAACAGCAGACCATATCGAGCCTGGAGACTATGCTCGACCCGGCGCAGTTCATCCGCATCCATCGGTCTCACATCGTGAACCTCGACCGGGTAGCCAAGATCGAGGCATATACCAAGGACAGCAAGATCGCGGTACTGCGCGACGGTACACAATTGCCGGTCAGCCGCGCCGGTTACGCCAGATTGAAAGTGCTGCTCGGGGAAAGCTGACCGCCTGCGCGCCCCGTGTTATTTATAAAGGACAATGTCTTTTATTCGTCTGACTGCGCTGACCGCGGCGCTGCTACTATCGGCTACCGCGTCTCGAACTGCATCCCCTCCTTTGCGGATTGCCGCCGCCGCCGACCTGAGATTTGCGCTGGACGATCTGGTGAAGGCCTTTCACCAAAGTCACCCTGGCAGCCAGGTCGAGCCGACCTATGGCTCGTCGGGCAACTTCTACTCGCAGTTGCTGAACCAGGCGCCGTTCGACCTGTTCCTGTCGGCCGATGTGTCGTACCCGCACAGCCTGGCCAAGCAAGGGTTGATCGTGCCTGGGAGCGAGTTCAACTATGCCATCGGACGCATCGTGCTGTGGACCGCCCGCGCATCCGGCATCGATGTCGAGCGCCTGAAAATGGAAGCGTTGCGCCAGCCTTCCGTGCGGCACATCGCCATCGCCAATCCCCAACACGCGCCGTACGGAGTCGCGGCCGAAGCCGCCCTGCACAAGCTGGGCATGTATGACGCGGTGAAGGACAAACTGGTGATGGGCGAGAATATCTCGCAGGCGTTCCAGTTGGTCCAGAGCGGCGCGGCCGAAATCGGCATCGTGGCGCTTTCGCTGACGCTCGGGCCCACCGTCTCCGGCCAGGGCCGCTCCTGGGAAATCCCGCTGGACGCCTATCCGCGCATTCAACAGGGCGGCGCCATTATGAAGTGGACCAGCAACCTGGACGCCGCGCAGGCTTTCCGCGCATTCCTGCTCGCGCCGGAGGGCCGCGCTATCCTGAAGCGATACGGTTTTTCCGGAGAGTAATGGACTGGCAAGCGATCTGGCTCAGCCTGCGGCTGTCGTTGTTGACCACTCTGATCCTGCTCGCCATCGGTCTGCCGTCCGCCTATTGGCTGACCTTCTCCAAGCGGCGCTGGAAATTCCTGGTGGAGGCAGTGGTGGCCCTCCCTCTGGTGCTGCCGCCCACCGTGCTCGGATTCTACATCCTGCTGGCCATAGGCCCGCACAGCCCGGTCGGGCGACTGTACGCGGCAGTCACCGGCGGCATGCTGCCGTTCTCGTTTCAAGGCCTCCTGGCGGCTTCCGTGCTGTACAGTCTGCCGTTTGCCGTGCAACCGTTCGCCGCGGGCTTCGTGGCAGTGGATCGCAAACTCATCGAAGCCTCGTGGTGCCTGGGCGTTTCGCGCCGCGCCACTTTCTTTCGCGTGATTGTGCCGCTCTCAATCCCAGCCATCGTCACGGGAATGATTCTGTGCTTTGCGCATACACTCGGCGAATTTGGCGTGGTGCTGATGGTCGGCGGCGACCTGGCAGGCATTACCCGCACCGTATCGATCTCCATTTACGACGACGTGCAGGCGCTCAACTACCACTCCGCGCTGCGGACCTCGGCGCTGTTGCTCGGCATTTCCTTTCTGGTCCTGGCGGCCACCTACGGGCTGCGGCGGAGAGTCTGGGCCGTATGGCCGATCACCTCAGCGTAGAGATCCACAAGAAGTACGCCGGCGGCCCGCTGATTGAAGCCACTGTGCACGTTCCGCTCGGCGCCCAGTCGGTCATGGTATTGTTCGGACCTTCCGGCGCCGGCAAGACTACCGTGCTGCGGTCGATCGCCGGATTGGAGCGGCCGGACTCAGGAACCATAACCTGCGGAGACGAGGTCTGGTACGATGGCGCGCGCGGCATCCACCTCGCACCGCAGAAACGGCGCCTCGGATACCTGTCGCAAGACTACGCGGTCTTCCCGCACCTCACGGTTAAAAAAAACGTTTCCTATGGAATGCGCAACGGAAGTGTCGACGACCTGCTGTCGCGCTTTGAATTGAGCGGGCTTGCGGACCGGTACCCGGGGCAACTGTCGGGCGGCCAACTGCAGCGAGTGGCCTTGGCGCGCGCCATGGCGCCCCTGCCGCGCCTACTGCTGCTCGACGAGCCACTGTCGGCGCTCGACGCGCCCACGCGCGTACGACTGCGTGCCGATCTACGGCAACTGCTGGCGAGCCTGCAAGTGCCGGCCATCGTGGTGACACACGACCGCCTAGAGGCGCTAGCCCTGGGTGATTCGATCGCCATCATGATCGACGGCAGGTTACGCCAGACCGGCCCGGTGGACGGCGTCTTTGAGTGCCCCGCGGACGCGGATGTCGCCGAGGCTGTGGGGATCGAAACCATATGCCCGGCGCGCGTGGTATCGAGAAACGCGGGTCTGGTGACGGTCGAGATAGGGCCGGCACACCTGGTTGCTTTGGACATTGCCGATTCGCATGCGGAGGTGTTCGTGTGTATTCGAGCTGAAAGCGTCACGCTCGAACAATACCCGCCCGGCAGCCCGACCAGCGCGCGCAACCACCTGCCGTCACGAATAGTGTCAGTGACCCGCGAGGGACCGCTGGCGCGCGTGGCGCTCGATTGCGGCTTCCGGCTCACCGCGATCGTAACGCGGCAGGCGGAAGAAGAGCTGCGCTTGCGCGAGGGCGAGCAGGTCGTCGCGGTGGTCAAAGCTACTTCGATACGGATCGTGCCCCGCCGGTAGTTACTCCAGCCGGAACGCCACCACGGAATCCCCCATCTTGCTCTTCATCTTTCCGTGCCCGCCCGCGCAGATCACGATATACTGCTTCGCTTGCCATTGATACGTCATGGGCGTCGATTGCGCGCTGGCGGGCAGTTCCACGGTCCACACTTCCTTGCCGGTGTCGGCGTCGAACGCATGCAGGTGCGGATCGAGCGCGGCCGCCGTGAAGATGAGCCCTCCGGCCGTCGCCATCGGGCCGCCCAGGCTGATCGATCCGGGCGGCGCGCCCGGGCCCATGCTGCCGAGGGGAGCCTCCCATCGCAGCTTGCCGGTGTGCAAATCGAACGCCACCAGCGCGCCCCACGGCGGCGGGTTGCAGGGCATCTGAGACGGCGATATCAGCCAGTCTCTATGCATTCCGTACGGCGTTCCCCGCTGCGGCGCGAACTCCCCGCCCCACGCCATTTCGTCCGGCTTCTGTCTGGCGGCAGGGAGATCCTCGCGCGGAATCAGTTTGAACACCGCGGCAACGCGGTTGGTGTTGGCGATTAGAATATTGCGGACAGGGTCCCACGCGGCGCCACCCCAGTTCACGCCGCCGAGATTTCCCGGAAATGAAATCGTGCCCTTGAGCGTGGGCGGCGTGAACAGACCGTCGTTGCGATAGGATTCGATTTTCTCCTGGCACCACTTGCGCATTTCAGGCGTCGGCCCCCAGGCATCCGCCGCCGTCAGCTTCTGCGGAACCATGGCGCTCCAGGCCGGGATCGGCTGGCTGGGCGCCGCGTCCTCGCCGGGTATGTCGCTCTTCGGCACGGCGCGCTCCTCCACGGTAGCCAGCGGCTTGCCCGTCTCGCGATCGAGCACGAAGACGTTACCGATTTTCGTCGTCACCGCCACGGCAGCCTTGCCTCGGAACTCGATCAGCGTGGGCTCGGACGCCACGTCGAAGTCCCACAGATCGTGGTGCACTACTTGAAACCCCCAAACAAATTCGCCCGTGGATGCTTTGAGAGCCACGACGGAATTGGCCCAACGATTGTCACCCGGCCGCTCGCCGCCATAGTAATCGGGGCTTGCGCTGCCGGTAGGGACGAACACCAGACCGCGCTTCTCATCGGCGGCGATGGTGGACCATGCATTGGCCGCGCCCGTTCGCACCTTCTGCTGATCGGCCCAGGGGATAGGGTCCCAGGTCCACAGCAGCTTGCCTGTGCGCGTGTCATAACCTCGCACCACGCCGCGCTCAGTGCTCACGGCCGAGTTGTCGCCGATAGAGGAGCCGGTGATCACCACATCGCCCACTACCGTGGGGGCCGACGTGACTTCATAATCGCCGCGGTAGGATTTTCGGAAATCCACGCCCTGCGTCAGATCGACCTGACCGGCATCGCCGAAATCCGCGCATAGCTTGCCGGTCTGGCCATCGATCGCCAACAGACGCGCATCGATGGTGCCTTCGAAAATCCGCAGATGGCACGGCGCGTCTTTAGCGCCCTTTCGATCCGTCCAAGCGGCTACACCGCGCGAGGTCACTTCCGAATAGCCGTGAGTCCGGGAGACCTGCGGATCGAACTTCCACTTCTCCGCGCCAGTGGCCGGATCGAGCGCGATCACCTGGTTATACGGCGTGCTCAGGTACAATGCGCCGTCCACCAGAATCGGGGTCGCTTCGAAGGCCGCCTTCTCATTCAGACGAGTCTCAGGCTGGAGCGCTCCCGTGTGATATGTCCAGGCAACCTTAAGCTTGCCGACATTGGCGCGCGTGACTTGCTTCAACTGCGAATAGCGCGTGCCGCCGGGATCGTGACCGTAAGCGGACCAGCCATTGTCATCGGCGGCAGGCAGGCTCGCTGCGAAGAGCAGTGCAAGAGCGATATAGCGCATACCCGTATTGTGGCCGGTGTGCTGGAGAAAAACCAACGGCGCGGGGACGAGCGGGCCTATTCGCGGGACGAGGCGGCTCGAAACCGCCGCGTCCAGGTAAGTTCGGTGCCGTCCTTGAGGACGGTCAGCCGCTCTCCGTGAAACCACGGCTGCATCTCTTTCACCCGGTCGAGATTGATGACCGCGGAGCGGCTGATGCGCGCAAACTGGTCCGGATCAAGTTGCCGCGCCAGGCTTTCCAGCGTCCCACGAATCGTATACGTCTCGCTGCCGGCGTGCAGCACAATGTTGTTGCGTACCGCCTCGGCCCAATCGAGATTTTCAGCCGGGAGAAAGATCTCGCGCCCGTTCTTTTCGACGAGCAGCCGCTTCAGAAACCGCTGGGGCTCGCGTGTGGAGCTGTCGCGCGCCCGCTGCGCCACCTGTTGCCGGGCGCGTTCGAGGGCACGCTCGAAGCGTTCGGGATCGACCGGCTTCAGCAGATAATCCATCGCTTCGGCTTCGAACGCGCGGAGCGCGTGGTGGTCGTGCGCGGTCAGAAACACGACGTGAAATCTGCGCGAGGGCACGGCTTCGAGAACCGCGAAACCATCCATGCCGGGCATTTGGACGTCCAGAAATACCAGGTCAGGGTCGAAGCTATGAATCGCGGCAATGGCTTCGGCGCCCGAGCCTGCCTCGGCTATTTCAGCCGGCTCCGGATCGCGCTCCAGAAAGCGCCGGACTTTGCGCCGCGCGGGCGGTTCGTCATCCACGATCAGGACGCGCATCACGTGTGGAAGGGCACCGCGACGGTCACTACCAGGCCGCCATCCCGGCAGTTCTCGAAGTCCAGGCGGTGGCCCGTGCCGTACAGCTTCTCGAGACGCTCCGCGGTATTGGAAAGGCCGGTGCCTTTGCGGAACCGCCCGTTGGGCAAGCCGCGGCCATGGTCGCGCACCCGCACTCGCGTGGCACTGCCTTCGCGGTCGGCCGTCACCCTGACGGTTACCGCGTGCGACTGGGGATCGCCGCCGTGCTTGATGGAATTTTCCACCAGCGTTTGCAGCAGCAGGTGCGGCACGAGCGCCTGCCGGACTTCCGGAGTGACCTCCACATCCACCCGAAGCTTGTCTTCGAAGCGTTGCCGCATGATATCGAGATACAACTCGATCGTGGCGATTTCGCGCTCCAGCGGTACTTCCTGCGCTTCGGAATCGGTAATAGTGCTGCGCAACAGATCGCTCAGACGCGAGATCATGGCGTCCGCCCGGCGCGGATCTTCGTACATCACCGCGGAAATAGTGTTCAGTGCGTTGAACAGGAAGTGCGGTTGCAGCTGGAGGCGCAGATTCTCCAACCGCGCGGATGCCAGCCTGGCTTCGAGCTGCGCCGCGCGCACCTGCCGGTCGAACAGATAGATGATGCTCACGATCACGCAATAGGAGACCACATCGTGGCAGAACTCCATGGGATAGCGGGCAGTCATGATGCCGTAATCGTAATGGCCCAGACCGAAGAGCGGATATAGCAGTCCGCGGAAGAGCCAGATCAGCGAAGTGTGCGCCGCCGAGTAAGCCAACAGCGCGGCCGCGTGCAAGGGGACGCGCCGTAGAAAGTTCGCGCGGCCGATCGGGTAACGGCGGGCGAAGCGCGCCACGAACGGAAACAAAAGAGCGGCTGTCCAAGCGCCGGTCAGCAATTCGTTGATGAGCGGATCCCAGGGCGAGACAGTCTCGCGGTTGGCGACGTACTCGAGGTAGCGGTAGCCGAACAGCAGCAAGCCCGCGGCAGTGAAGAAGCCGAAGATGGTTAGTCCGGAGCGAAGACGGCGCCGCACAGCATCAGTATACACGGGTCGGAGGTACGGGGATTGTCAGGCGGCGCCTTGCAATGCGAGAATCTTTTTCTTGACGGCTGATGGGAAATCCACAAACACAAAGTTGTTTTTATGAAACAGATAGTCCTCGCCGCTCTCATCGACGATGCGTACCAAATCGTCCTTGGCCGCCCGCGGATCGGGAAGAATTCGATAGACCTTGCCGAGAATGAGCGATGCCCGATAGTCACTGTTGTCGATGCACAGAACGAAGGACTTTGCTGGTGCTTTCATTATTCATCCAGATAGCGTTTGATTTTCAGGTCCTTCTTGCCGATCCCGTGTGCCTCGTACCAGTGTAACTCTACCCTTCGCACAGCACCATTCGGGAGACGCACGGTGGCAGTCCCCTTCATCTTTCGCCAGTGGCCCGAACCGTAAAACTTACGGAGGTACGAGCGAACACGAACGCTTGAGCCGGCCGCGACTACCTCCGTATTTGTGACCGAACCAACGACCTGAAACCTCATTCCCCGTCTCACAGAGGTGCCTCTCGGGGGAAGCAGGTCACGGCGTGCCCTTCTACTACTTGGTCTTCAGCTTCTCCCGCTGCTCCCGCAACACGGCCTTCCGGCTGAGCTTGATCTTGTTCCCCTCGAGCGCCAGCACCTTTACCAGAATCTGGTCGCCTTCCTTAAGCTCGTCGCGCACTTCGCGCACCCGGTTTTCGGCGATCTCGCTGATGTGCAGCAAACCGTCGGTGCCGGGGAAGATCTCGACGAACGCGCCAAAATCCACCAGCCGCACCACTTTGCCCAGATAGGTCTTGCCCACCTCGGCGGTGGCTGTGATATCGGCGATGATGCGCAACGCCTTGTTAGCAGCGGCTTCGTCGGCCGAAGAGACATGCACCGTCCCATCGTCCTCCACGTCGATCTTCACGCCGGTCTGCTCGATGATGCTGCGAATGACTTTGCCGCCTGGTCCTATGACGTCGCGGATCTTATCCGTGGGAATGTGAATGGTGTAAATCCGCGGCGCGTATTGCGACATGTTGGGACGCGCTCCGGGCAGCGCTTCGAGCATCTTGTCGAGGATGAACAGACGCCCTTGGCGGGCCTGCTCCAGCGCTTCGCGCATGATGACGGCAGTCACATTCGGCACCTTGATATCCATCTGCAAGGCCGTAATGCCGTCGCGCGTGCCGGCCACCTTGAAATCCATGTCACCGTAATGGTCCTCGGCGCCGGCGATATCGGTCAGCACCGCATAATCGTCGCCTTCCTTCACCAGGCCCATAGCCACGCCGCCGACATGCGCGGGGAGCGGAACGCCGGCGTCCATCAAAGCCATCGAAGCGCCGCACACCGTGGCCATCGAACTCGAGCCGTTGGACTCCAGGATGTCGCTGACCACGCGCATGGTGTAGGGGAAACCGGATTCGTCCGGAATGAGCGGCAACAGGGCCCGCTCAGCCAGCGCTCCATGGCCAATCTCGCGACGGCCTGCACCGCGCATAAACCCAACCTCACCAACGCTAAATGGCGGAAAGTTATAGTGCAACATGAAGCGCTTAGAGGCTTCTCCCGGCTCCAGCAGCTCGATGCGCTGCTCATCGTCCTTGGTGCCCAGAGTCACCGTGACCAAGGCTTGTGTTTCGCCCCGCGTGAACAGCGCCGAGCCATGCGTTCGCGGCAGCACGCTGGTATCGATGGTGATCTGGCGGATCTGGTCGAAAGCGCGGCCGTCCGGACGCCGGCGGTTCTTCAACATCTCGTCTCGGAAAATGCGTTCCTTCAAGGCGCTGTAGATCTTCTTGCCCTCTTCGCGCTGTTCTTCCGGCAGCGCTTCCACAACCTGCTTCTTCAGCTCGGCTACCCGGATATGGCTCTCATGCTTGGGATACTTCTGTGTGTTCAGGGCTTCCGCCAACTGTTCCCGCACCTGGCCGAAGATTTGATCGTAAAGGGCTTGATCGAGAACCGGAGGAGTGAAGACCCGCTTGGGCTTGCCCACCTTGGCAACCAGCTCGCATATGGCGGCGGCGATCTTCTTACAACAGGTATGCCCAAAGTCGATAGCCCCAATGACCTCCTCTTCGGAAGCCTGCTGGGCGCCTGCCTCGACCATCACGATACCGCTTTCGGTAGCGGCCACGATAATATTCAGCTTGGACTCGCGCCCTTCCGAATACGTAGGATTGGCGGTGTATACCCCCTTCACCATGCCTACGCGCACCGCGCCCAGCACATGCTGGAACGGAATATCGGAGATGGCCAGCGCCGCGCCCGCGCCTACGATGGCCAGCGAGTTGGGGTCCTGCTCCGGATCGGCCGACAGCACCATGCCGATGATCTGGGTTTCATACAAAAACCCTTCGGGGAACAGGGGACGAACGGGCCGGTCGATCATCCGGCTGGTGAGAATCTCTTTTTCCGAGGGACGTCCCTCGCGTTTGATGAAGCCGCCCGGAATCTTTCCGGCGGCGTAAGTGTACTCGCGATAATCCACCGTGAGGGGGAAAAAACCGGCGTTCGGTTTCGGCTCTTCAGCCATGCACGCGGTGACCAGCACCACGGAATCGCCGGAACGAACGACAACCGCGCCGTTCGCCTGCTTGGCCATTCTGCCCGTTTCGAGCGTGATCTGGCGGCCTCCCAGATCGATTTCAACTGTGTGTGACATTGTCTAAAATCTCCAACCTAGGCCGCGGCTTCAGCCCGGCCAATCAAATATTTGGCGCCGGTCTCGGAGACCGGCCGGTTGAGACGGGAGTTGACAGGACGATGCGGCCCCCCACAACCGGGGGACCAAGCTTAGCGGCGAATACCGAGCTTGAGCAGAAGCGACTTATAGCGGTCCGGAGCGGTGTCACGGAGATACCTGAGCATCCGGCGCCGCTTGGCAACCATAGTCAGAAGGCCTTTCCTCGAGGAATGGTCCTTCTGGTGGGTCTTGAAATGTCCCGTTAGCTGCGTGATGCGCTCACTCAACAAGGCGATTTGTACTTCCGGCGATCCTGTATCAGCCTTACCCCGCTGATTTCCGGTAACTACCTGCCGCTTTACGTCAGTCGCCAGTGCCATGCTCGAGTGGTTGCTCCTTGTCTTCTCTTTATCTCGTTTTGGTTACGTCATACAGGATACCACAGGCGGGACGGGGCGTACAGGGGTGTGTGCTTTACGCCACTATTTCTCCAGCGGGCCCATGGACGGCGCCTTCTTTTTCCGGCCTTGCGCGAGGGCTATGCCGATCACCTCCTGGCGGTGGCCGCTGGTCCAGGCTTTCTGGATCTCCGGTTCGCTCATGCCGGCGATCCGGCCGGTCAGGATGAATGCCGGCAAGGCGTAGCGCAACTCTTTCCACTGCGCCATCTCCACCACCGAATCGAGCGCCCGGTCGCGGATCTGGTCCAAAGCGCCCGCCGCATCCTGATCGGTGAGGGTGACCAGGGCGGTGGCCGCGCGTGTCCGGTCGCTGAGCACAATCGAGTTGAGCATCTCCACGAACCAGGTGGAGGAGACGTGAATTTCGAGGTTGGGCTGCAAGCGCCCGAGCACCGCGATCGCGTTCAACGCGCGCAGCGCATTGGCGCGCACCGCCTCATCCGGATCCTGCATGGCGGACTCCAGGTTGTTCACGGCATCCTTCTTGATCGGCGCGTAGCCGATGATGGTAGCCGCCATGGCCCGCTGTTCGTCGTCGCCCGACTCGCTCAGCACGTCGCGCAGCAGCAGCATATGGGCGCCCGCAAAATCGATGAAACGCTCCTGCAGATCGCGTGCATCCGGATCGGCCATTAGCGAGTGGCCGCTGGTGAGGTCTTCGGCCGTGCTGCCGCGGCGGGCGGCATTGTGTACGGCTTCGAGGAGCTGATGGTACGTATCCACGATTTCCTGGGGCAGGACGGCGTCGCCGGTGGGCGGCGTATGAAAAGCCAGATGGGGCGCGCCTTTTTCCTCGATACCCACGAACAGAGTGACCTTGCCGGCCTCGCAGCAGACTGCCTCAACGTGAGCCAGGATAACGCCGGGCACCTTCTCCAACTCGTCTTCGAGGTCGCCCTTGGAGGGCGGCAGCACATCGCCGGGCTTCACATGCAAGGCATGCAGAAGCTTCTGCTCCGGGACTTTGTGGAGGCCGTAAAACTCGATATCGCCGATGCGCGGGGCCTGGGCTGCGAGCAGCGCGACGGCGCAGATATAGATGCAGCAGAATTTCACAAAAGTAGTTCGACGCGGCCTGGGCTGGGAGGGGTACAGGTAGCCATTCTGAAGATGTATCAAAATAGAACAATGCAGCGCTTCGATCGCAGGACGTGGAACCCGAACCGGATGAAGGGACAGCCGTGCATCCGGGGCATGAGGCTGACGGTGCGCCGAGTCGTGGAGGCCGTGGCGCTGTATCCTGACCGCGACGACCTCTTTCGGAACTATCCCGAGCTGGCGCCGGATGACGTTCAGCAGGCGCTGGCCCAGGTAAAAACTCCCATGCGGAAGCTCTCATGAAGCTACTTGAAGCCCTACGACGCCGGGGACTGAGAATTGCTGGTGAACTAGAGGAGTCGAAACTGCTCGAACACATGGGTGATCGGGGGCGCTTCCGCGAAGTGGTGATCCGCGATTTCTTACGCCCGTTTCTCCCACCTTCATATGGTCTCTCCTCCGGTGAGATTTTTTCAGGGGAGGGGGAACAGAGCGCGCAAATCGACATCATAATCTATGATGCCGTGTTCTCCACTGTTCTTTTTCAGGACAAACCTGACCTATTATTTCCAGCCGAATCGGTCTTTGGCTCGATCGAGGTCAAGTCCCACCTTTCTCCCGACGAATTAGACGTCGCTTGCAGCAGTGTTCGATCAGTCAAGTCTTTGAAGCGTTTGCCCTCAGACATGTTAGACTTGTTGCCCGCCACAAGGTTAAACGTCGGCGCGGGCCTGTATGCGGATTCGAGTATTAGGAATCCGTATGTTGGCTTCATTTGGGCGTTTCAAGGATGCTCGATGGAGGCCGCGGCGAACGCCCTGTCGCAAATGCTCCGCAAGGCAACGACTCCCGCCGAACGTCAGCTCCTGCCGGATGGCGTCTTCGTCTGGAAGCAGGGCTATGTGATCATACGCATGGCTCACAACCCTGGCCAAGGGAAGCACTATAGATGTGGGCCAGGGATGGACTTGACCGATTTTGCCTCCCTAAAGGTCGGGGAAGATGTGCTACCGCTCTTCTTTCTGATGCTGAACACGTGCTTGGGCCATCTTCGACTAAAAGCCGTCGACACCGATGTGATCTTTGACAGGGTTTTCAGGAGTTACCTTGGACCTAGCGATGTAACCCGAGAGAGTTCCTGCGGATTTCCGCCCATGCTTCGGATTGCGATTCCTCGTAGGCAGAAACAACATCCGCCCATGCGCTCGGCTTCCTCGGCATTTAAGCGAAAGTGTGGAATTCGGTGGCACAAAAAAAGTGCCACCAAGCCTATTGTTGTTCAGTGGCGAGAATCGGAGACAGGACCGTTATCGATCACCAACCGCTGCCAAGCGCACCCTCGGTGATTCGACTCCGTCGAACTGGCTCAGCATGCACTCCTCCGATCTCGCGCCGATCTGAAGCGCCGGAAGGCGCACAAGATCACGTGTCACAAGCTGCGGATGGCAGTTCCGATTGACGGCCCAACGTTAAGAAGCCACGTCTACGAATCGACCATCCGGCCAGGCATCAACTCGCAAGCCAGATCTCGGCCCTGAGCCTAGTCCACTCTTTCGATCAAATCGCGAAACCATGCTCTTCTATCAACTGACAAACCTACTGCTCCCGTTGTTCTTCCTGACGTTGCAGGAAATCCGCCACTCGCATGATCGAACTGCCAGCGTAGCTTCCCAGCCGTAGCAGATCCTTATCGGCGGAGAGGATGAAATCGACCCGGCCTCGGCGGCGCATTCCAGGATGCGGTTATCAGGTTCATCCTCCTTCACAACATCCAGGGTTTGTTTCGGCGTGACAAGCCTGGCAAACCCCAGAATCTGCTGCCTGGTATCATGAAGCCGATAGCCATCCCAGTGGAACTTCTCTCGCAGAACGCGTATTACTTCTTCAAGGATCGGCCGCGATACGGCAATTTCAACATCGCCATTGATCGCCATGTGCAGGAGCCGCATGCCGCCGCCGAACTGAAAGGCCGACACGTAAACACTGGTATCAAGGGTGACCCTGGCCCTAGCGGCCACGATTCTCACGCCGGGATTCGTCGATCAAGCGGGGGACATCGGCCTCCGTGTAGCCAAGCAGGCGCGATTGCTCACGCCCATACTTACCAAGTTCTTCCAGGCTCCGATGTGCCAGGTATCGCCGCAGGGCATCCGCCGCCAGTTCCTCGGCGGTTTTCCCGTCCGCACTCGCCGCTTCATTCACCGCGCTCAGCAGATCGTCCGGGATGTGCAGGTTGTTCCGGGTTGCCATCATGCCTCAAGTTCTAGCGTAGCTCATACGGCGATCTCTCCGCTCATAAGGCGGGGAGAATGAGGTGCGCGCGGCTTTCGAATTTTCGTTGGAGCAGAATGTGCCGCTGCCGTGTAGCTGAAGTCCGCAAAGTCGCCGAATCGGTCGCGCAGAGCCTTTGGAGGGCAGAGCCCGGGCGATTGGTGCGCGACTTGACGTTTTGGTGCCTTATCGCTTTGAATGCCGGCAAGCACGTGCTTGAACAGTGAGGTATTTAACGCTTAGCGCAATGAGTTGACCATCGCGTGAGATCGTCCGCTATTGCGCCCGCTTCACTGCGGCGACCAGGCCAGGATACGGATCAACTGCCTTCCCCTTCCACCACTGCTTCTCCGGCCCCAACTTGAAGATCGCAAAATGCAAGTGCGGCGCGCCGGGATCCGCGTTTCCCGTCGATCCCACAAAACCGATAACGTCGCGGCTTTCGACCCGCATCCCCTCACGCAAGCCCTCCGCGTACGCGTCCAAGTGCGCGTAGTAGTAGCAATACACTCCCATTTCGTCGAACTGGTATATCGTATTGCCGCCCGGTTTGCTGAGGAAGAGTTTGCGGATGGTTCCAGATACCACCGCACGCACCGGTGTCCCTCGCGGCTCCATAATATCGATCGCCTCATGCGGATGGCCGTTGTGGACTTCTTCGAACATATCCCGCAGATTCGCGAGGGAAAGTCCGCGGATGGGCGGAGTCATCTCGAGCATGGAAGAGGTCGCGCCAACAGCGATTAAGACCGGGAACAGCGCGGCAATGCCAGCACGCAGCCTCAACGCTATTCCTCCAGGATGATCGGTGTGCCCCGTCTAACCATGTGCGACAAAGCAGCCACATCCCAGTTAGTCATTCGTATGCACCCGGCCGATTCGCCGTGCCGGATATGCCCCGGATCCGGCGTCCCATGGATCCCATAATGTTCTTTCGAGATGCCGATCCACGCCGCGCCCGCGGGATTGTTGGGGCCCGGCGGCAGTATCGCTTTCGCTTTTTTGGGATCCGCGTTCCAGAAGTGCTCCGGGTCGTAGTTGAACCACGGATAGTGCAGAACGCTCGTAACGGTCCAATGACCAATCGGCAGCGGATCGTGCGTGCCGCCGATGGTGGCAGGATACTGCGCCAGTTCCTTGTCGCCCGCGCCGTAGGCGATTACAGTACGTTTTGACTTCGACACCACTACGCGTGACGCCAGGCGCACAACGGCGCGCGGCACATTCGGCACGGTGATCCGCTCCCCCGCCGTGTCCAGTTTCTTTCCGGGATTCAACTCGGCCAGCAGCTTCGGCGAGCTATGGAACCTCTCGCCCAGTTCCTCTTCCGGCGTTTCGAAGCCAAGCCACTTCATCTTCGCCTTTTCCTGGACGTCGGTCGGCGCCGGTTGGAACGGGCCTTTCTCATCTGCCCGGGTGATCGTGTAAGTCAACAGGAGAGGTCCAGCGTCGCTGTCGAGCAGGCCCCACATTTCGGCATTGATTGTGCCAGTCGGCTTCAGACCGTGGCTTTCCTGATATCCCTTGACTGCAATCCCGAAATCGTCGCCATAGACGCCGTCAATTTCGCCCGGCGAAAACCTGGCGCGATCCAGGAGAATCTGCGCCCGCGCCACTCTTGGCCCCGCCGCGCCCGGCCCGACTGTGCCAGTCTTGGTTGAGTCGGCTATTCCGATCGCCGCCGGACTTCGGGCGATCGGCGCGCCAGCCAGGGCCACAATCGAAGCAGTCACGGTTAGTAGATGAGTCAGGCGCATACCGGACAGCGGGCACTTTGTGGGCCGCTCCCAAACCACTGCCTGCTTGTGCATGAAAGCAGCTGTCCTTACTTCTTGCCGTACGGACGGCAGGACTTGCACATAACAACTTACGACAGCCTCGGCTTTCTAGCTTGTATTCACATACATTCAGCTTTGGTACTCAATCTGCACTGCAATAAGTGGAGAAAATGGAAAAATGTCAACTTTATTGATTGTTCTGCTAGTGTTGTTTTTACTCGGCGGCGGTGGGTGGGGATATTCGCGTTGGCGCGGCTAGCGCCCGCTCGCCGGTTTAATTGGTCTGCAAAGTGTAACCCAGGACACAAGTCGTGCCGAGTAAGTCGCCCTCCTGTGATCTTGCTTCAGAGAGGGAGGCAGTGTCACTCGCTCGGTCCGAGAGCACTGCCGCCACCAACGCCACACCCAACGAGTGCAGGCGCTTTTTGTCGATCCGCCGACGGTCTGGCCCCAGCCGCAGGACTAAACTGCCAACGCTTCCGCGAAGCCCCCGCTCGCGACGAGTTACCGTGCGAGGCTCGCGCTATCACCCCGTTTTCCGGCGCCGCACCTCCGTCGTCCCAATCTGCTACAGCGTTGCGATGATCTCATCCCGCGGCACGCCCTTGTGGTCCGCAACTGTTCGCAGAATAGAGCTGAAAGTGCCGAGCCGAAGAGGGTAATGGGCTGGAACGGCGATCCGCTGGTGTGTCGGCTCCGAGGTCTCCAGGATAATGTGGCGCCGGCTTGGTGTACCTTGCTGTACTGCCACCGCCGGCACAACACATCCGCCAAGTGCGCGCCCGAGACATTTCGGGGGATCTTCATGCGACGGACAAGGTTTCGTCGCGCACAAGGTGGAGGCGAATTCGCGCGGGGCGCGGCCGGTCGAAGAAGAACGCGTTGGTTGCTTCAATGACATTTTGCCGCAACTTGTCCCAGGTGTCCCCTTGCGTAAAGATGTTTTCGGTGAGGCACTCAGCACAATAGCCCCCGTCAGCTTCCTGAACCACCTCGAAAACCAATTCAGGCATATGCACTCATCATACGGCATCAGGTTTCGCTCCGCCTTCCCCGCTACCCCGCTGCGGCCGACTCCGGCGCCGGCGAGAACGTCAGCTCGCCCTTCCGATCCACATCCACCAGCAGCCTCTGCCCATCCCGAACCTCGCCCTTCAAAATCAGCCGGCCCAGCGGCGTCTCCACCTTCTTCTGAATCGCTCGCTTCAGCGGACGCGCCCCGTAGTGCGGATCGTACCCAGTCCGCACCAGATTCAGCCGCGCCGCATCCGTCAGCTCCAGGGTGATGTGCCGGTCCGCCAGCCGCGCGCGCAGACGCTCGAGCTGGATCTCTACAATCTGCTTCAAGTGTTCCTCCGCGAGGCCATGGAACACGATGGTCTCGTCCACGCGATTGAGGAACTCAGGCCGGAAGTGGTGGCGCATTTCCTCCAGCACGGCCTCCTTCATCCGTTCGTACGACTGCCCTTCAAACGCGCCGCGATACTCCAGAATGCGCTGGCTGCCGATGTTGGAAGTCATAATCACAATGGTGTTGCGAAAGTCCACGGTGCGCCCCTGGCCATCGGTCAGGCGGCCATCGTCCAGAACCTGCAGCATTACGTTGAACACATCGTGGTGCGCTTTTTCGATTTCATCGAACAGCACCACCGAATAGGGCCGCCGGCGCACCGCTTCGGTAAGTTGTCCGCCTTCTTCATAGCCGATGTAGCCGGGAGGCGCGCCAATCAGCCGCGCGACCGTATGCTTCTCCTGGTACTCCGACATGTCGATGCGGATCATGGCCCTTTCATCGTCGAACAGGTATTGCGCCAGCGCGCGCGCCAGCTCCGTCTTACCCACGCCTGTCGGGCCTAGGAAAATGAAGCTGCCGATGGGCCGGTTGGGATCTTTCAGGCCCGAGCGCGCGCGGATCACCGCCTCGGCCACCGCCGTGACGGCCTCGTCCTGCCCGATCACACGCTGGTGCAGCTCGTCTTCCAGGTGCACCAGCCTCTGCATCTCGCCGGTAAGCAGCTTGGTCACCGGCACGCCGGTCCAGCGGCTCACCACCGCGGCGATGTCTTCTTCGTCCACCTCTTCTTTAATCAGCCGGGATGGCCCGGTTTTCTTGGAGAACTCATCGGAGGCGGCCTGCAAGCGCCGCTCAAGATCCGCCAGTTTCCCGTATTTCAGCTCGGCCGCCAGGTTCAAATCGTACTTCCGTTCAGCCTGCTCGATGTCCACCTTGGTCTGCTCGATCTGCTCGCGCAACGCGCGCAGCTTGGATACCGCCTGCTTCTCCGATTCCCAGCGAGCCTTCAAAGCGTCCCCTTCGGCGCGCAGATCGGCCAGCTCCTTCTCCAGCTTCTTCAGCCGGTCGCGAGAGGCCGCGTCGCGCTCCTTTTTGAGCGCCTCACGCTCGATCTCGAGCTGCATGGTACGGCGCAGGATCTCGTCCAGAGCCGAAGGCATCGAATCGATTTCCGTGCGGAGCCGCGCGGCCGATTCGTCCACCAGATCGATGGCTTTATCGGGCAGGAAGCGCTCTGTGATATAGCGATTCGACAGCACCGCCGCGGCCACCAGCGCCGCATCCTTGATACGCACGCCGTGATGCACTTCGTAGCGCTCCTTCAGCCCGCGCAGTATCGAGATGGTATCTTCCACCGAAGGCTGATCCACCATCACCGGCTGGAAGCGCCGCTCGAGCGCGGCGTCTTTTTCGATATGCTTGCGATATTCGTCGAGCGTGGTGGCGCCGATGCAGTGCAGCTCGCCCCGCGCCAGCATGGGCTTCAACAGGTTGCCGGCGTCCATGCTGCCCTCGGCTTTGCCCGCTCCCACTACTGTGTGCAGCTCGTCGATGAACAGGATGATGTCGCCCGCGGATTCCTGCACCTCCTTCAGAACGGCCTTCAGGCGCTCTTCGAACTCGCCGCGATACTTGGCGCCCGCGATCAGCGCGCCCATATCCAACGAGACGATGCGCCTGTTCTTGAGCCCTTCCGGAACGTCTCCGCGCACGATGCGCAGGGCCAAGCCCTCCACGATGGCCGTCTTGCCCACGCCCGGCTCGCCGATGAGCACAGGGTTATTCTTCGTGCGCCGCGACAGCACCTGGATCACGCGGCGGATCTCTTCGTCGCGCCCGATCACCGGATCGAGCTTGCCCTGGCTCGCCAGCTTCGTCAGGTCGCGGCCATAACGCTCCAGGGCCTCGTAGGTCGCCTCGGGATTCTGGGTAGTCACGCGCTGGTTGCCGCGCACTTCCCGCAACGCCTGCATCAGGCGTTCGCGCGTGGCGCCATATTCGCGCAGCAGCCGTCCGGCTGCGCCGCCGTCTCCGGTAATTGCCAGCAGCACGTGCTCCACTGAAATGTAATCGTCTTTCAGTTTCTTAGCTTCGTCTTCGGCCTCCGTCAGCAGACGGTTCAAACGGCCTGTGAGGTAGATCTGATCGGGCGGTCCGGACGGTCCCGATACCTTCGGCAGGCGGTCCAGCTCCTGCTCCACTCTGGGTTTCAACGTGTCGACGTTCACGCCCGCCCGCGAGAGAACGGAGCTGGCCAAGCCTCCCTCCTGTTCCAGCAGGCTCGCCAAAAGGTGTTCGACATCCAGTTGCTGATGGCCATAACGCGTAGCCTTGCTCTCGGCTGCCCTTATGGCCTCCTGGAGTTTCTCGGTGAAGCGATTCATGTCCATGTCTATATTTTGGAACAGTCACACCCATACCTGCATCTATTAAGAGGAAGGAGGCTGACATGGTAAAGGTTCGAGACCGCCTCACACATCTTTCCGACATATGGTGCGCCGTTATGCACGACGGAGCTACGTGGCCGATTCATGGGCACTATCAATGCCGTAAATGCAAGCGCGTCTATTCGGTGCCCTGGGAGCAGGCATAGCCCTGGGAGCAGGTATATAGGAATCCTCGTCGGCCACACCCTCGGTGCGCGGAAGTTCGACGGCGTCGCAGACGGTCCGGTCGCCGATGTCATCGGCGAACTGAGGCACCGTGAAAACCGGCTTCGCCGAATACGTTCCCGGTGGCCTCGAAGCACTTTGCTTCTGCGCTACAGACGGGGACTGGCCGCTGAACCGGGACGCGGCGAGCGTCTGAATAAAAAAATGGAACTACCTGAAGAATGCTTTGTCCGGAAGAATTCCCCCTTCCTGATCTTGGTCAACCATCCTTCAGCCCTCTTCACGAGTTCAGCGTCAGGAACAGACTCTACGGGCAAGTTAAGAAGGTGAGGAAAAAGCGCCCCGGGGGAAACCGGTCGCAGGTTCGCGAAGCTCAACGAATCTTAGCCGAGACAATTCCATAGGTGCCGAACATGCTCCCGAAATTCACGTTCGGCCCCCAGTCCCAATTCGTCTGGTCACTGTCGAGAGCGGTGAATTGGACCCGCGCGGTAAAGGGACGGCTGTCGCCCTTCTGAAGGCGGTCAGGTATTCCATCCATAAAGATAACAAGAGCGCGATCCACGGACTTGTCGTACTTCCTGAACCTGTCCTGAGTGCCGAACCCGTAGCAACCCTCATCGGCGCCGGGCGCGAAGGGAGCGGTGAGTTGGGCGCATTTCTTAATGGTCGCGACAACGAATTCCGTGTCCTTCTTGAAATCGACGGGATTGACACCAATCGCCTGTGCCGCCCGCTGGAAGTAGCCAGGCAATGCGGCGGCGAATTCCTCGACCGTTCCATCGAATTGCCGGTCCTTCAGGCTAATGCTCTCCAAAGGCGGGGGACGGCGCTCTTGCACACTGCCCCGGTGTGGCGCAGGATTCATAATGTCTTCGCATGAGGGCTTCGTCACCAGTTGCTCAAGTCGGGGAATTTGAGCATTGCCAATAATCGCTATGGTCGAAACGGCGGAACTGACGAGGAAAGGCCCTGCCTGACCGGAGACTTTTCCCCGATAGCTCCAAAACTCTTCAATTACGTCCGGCTTGTCGGCCGCAGGACCATTGGTTTTAGGACCCCATTTTTCCCACCTTCCGTCGAGCACGTGCCTCTGCCTTGATTTTGAATAGCTCAGCGTCAGCAACGCTCTCCAGGCGAAGCCATTTCTTATGTCGGCGAGGGTTACCCGTGGATCACGCACAGGGATAGCTTGAGGGCTTTCGAACTCGATGAGCGTCTGACAGGTTTTGATCTGGCGAGGCGAACCGCGCAAAAGGCCCGTGCACTCCACGTTGTCGCGCTTGATAAGCCCGAGGAAGTATGAATCACTACCTTTGCACTGGGTGATGGCCTTGTCCAAAATCCGGTTCCCCTCTGTTTCGGTAGCTTTTTTATTTGCAGGCGTCCACCAAGGCGGGTTCTGGCTCCTCGCGATAGGTGAGAAAGATGCCCAAAAGCTGAAGACCACGGCGGCGTTACGCCAAAGAAACTTGAGTTTGAAAAGGCTCGATGGCATGCGACCCATTGTACATCTCTGAAAGCCGTGTCCCATTATGCGGTGGCCCGCGCGGAGACCGTCCCCGCTTTTAGAATAATTCCAGGAGCAACCGCCGATCCGGCTGAGGGAATGCGTCGAACAATGGCGGCCTTATAGGCCAGTAAGGATATCGAGCCGCGCGGATACAATAGACGTATGTATCTGTCTCTGAACGAGACCGTCGTGGCCGGGCGCGTCCCCTGGCCGGATTTCGCCCGCTTGGCCGCCAAGGTCGGCTATCCGGGCGTGGATGTGGATCTGGGCGCCGCGATGAAGCAAGGCCTGCCCGCCACACGCTCCCTGTTCGATGAATTGAAAATCAAGCCGGCCGCCGTGGTTCTGCCCGTGGAATTCCGTAAAGACGACGCGACCTTCAGCCACGACCTCGACAAGCTGGGCGATGCCTCATCTTTTTCGGCGGCCATCGACTGTCCCCGCATGTTCACCTACCTGATGCCCTCCAGCGAAACTCCTAAAACCGAGCTGCGCGCGCTTTACCTGAAGCGCTTTCGCGCCATAGCCGACGTGTTGGCCCGCTCCCATGTTCGCCTCGGCTTGGAATTTCTCGGTCCTCTGCATCTGCGCAAAATGTACCCTTATGAGTTCATCTGGCGCATGAACGACATGTTGGCCTTCGCCAAGGAATGCGGTAGCAATGTGGGTCTGCAGTTAGACGTGTGGCACTGGTACCACGCCGGCGCGACTACCGCCGACATCATTCACGCGGGCAAAGACCGCATCGTCCACGTTCATCTGAGCGATGCTCCCAACCTGCCGGCGGATCAGATCCGCGACAACGAGCGGCTGATGCCCGGCGAGGGCGTCATCGACCTGGTAGGTTTCTTTCATGCCTTGCAGGAGATCGGCTACCAGGACTTCGTCAGCGTGGAAGTCTTCGGCCGCGGTCTCAAGGACATGCCGCCGGAAGAGGGCGCCCGGCTCGGACTCGAATCGGCGCGCGCCGTGATGCGGAAGGCCGGCGTTGCTTGAAAACCTGCTGACTGAACAGGCCAACCCGGCGTCGGAAGGCATCGACGCCCTGCCCGCCGAACGCATCCTCGAGATCATCAACGCCGAGGATCGCCAGGTCGCCGATGCGGTCGCGCGCGAGATCCCCGCGATTGCCAGCGCGGTCGATGCCATCGCCGCCGCCATGCGCGCGGGCGGGCGCCTGTTCTACATCGGCGCCGGCACCAGCGGTCGCCTGGGAGTGCTGGACGCCGCCGAATGCCCGCCCACTTTCGGCGTGGATGAGCAACTGGTGCAAGGCATCATGGCCGGCGGCGAACGGGCGCTCGCGCACCCCACCGAATCCACCGAAGACGATCCGGCCATCGGCGCGCGCGACCTTCTCGCACGTGGCTTCACCGGGCGCGATGTTCTGGTGGGGATCGCCGCCAGCGGCCGAACTCCGTATGTACTCGGAGCGGTCGCGGAGGCCAGGCGGGCGGGAGCCGTCACCGCCGGCATCAGTTGTACACCCGATTCGGAGCTGGCCCGCGCCGTCCAAATCGCCATCACGCCTCTGACCGGGCCCGAGATCCTGACGGGCTCCACGCGCATGAAGGCCGGCACGGCAACCAAACTGGTATTGAACATGCTTACCACAGCGGTGTTCATACGGCTCGGCTATGTATACGGCAACCTGATGGTGAACGTGCAACCGAAGAATAGTAAGTTGATCGATCGCGCCCGCCGCATCGTCGCACGGGCGGCCGGCGTCACCTACGAGGTGGCCGGCGAGTTGCTGGCGGCTGCGGGAAACAGCGTCCGCGCAGCGATCGTGATGGGTAAAATGGGCGTGGATCGCGAGACCGCGGAACGCCGCCTGGCCGATGCCGGCGGCCACGTGTCGCAGGCATTAAGCGTGGATAAGAATGGATAAATTCGTAATCAAGGGCGGCACTCGATTGCAGGGCGAGATCCCCACCAGCGGATCGAAGAACTCCGCACTGCCCGCTCTGGCTGCCGCCTTGCTCACCGACGAACCGGTTACTCTCCGCCGCATACCGCGCGTGCGGGATATACGCACCATGCAGCGGCTATTGATCGATATCGGCAGCCAGGCGGAGGTCGATGGCGAAACCATTCAACTGCACACGCCGCGCATCGTCTCGTCGGAGGCGCCCTATGAGCTGGTGAAAACCATGCGCGCTTCGAGCCTCGTGCTGGGTCCGCTGGTAGCCCGCACTGGCCGCGCCCGCGTGTCTCTGCCCGGCGGATGCGCCATCGGCGCGCGGCCCATCAACCTGCACCTGCACGGCCTCGAACAGTTGGGCGCGCGCATCCAGCAGTCGCATGGCTATATCGAAGCGGAAGCGCCGGAGGGGCTATCGGGTGCCACCATCCAGTTCGACCGCATCACCGTTACCGGCACCGAGGACCTGATCATGGCCGCCGTGCTGGCCCGCGGTGAGACCACCCTGCGCAACGCCGCGCGCGAGCCCGAAGTCTCCGATTTGTGCGCGCTGCTCACGAAGATGGGCGCGCGCATCGAAGGAGCAGGCACGTCCACCATTCAGATCCACGGCGTCGAAAGGCTGTATGGCGCGGATCACACCATCATCAGCGACCGCATCGAAGCAGGCACCTTCCTGATCGCCGGAGCTATTACGGGCGGCGATCTACAGGTCACCGGCTGCGTGCCCGAGCACCTGGGCGCGCTGATCGCCAGGCTGATCGATGCCGGTGCTGAGATCACTCAGACCGGCGCCGGTACGCTGCGGGTTCGCGCGCCCAAACGCCTGAAATCCGTGGATGTGACCACCGAAGAGTTCCCCGGCTTTGCCACCGATCTGCAGGCTCAATACATGGCCTTGATGACGCAGGCGCAAGGCATCGCCCTGGTGGTCGAAACGATTTTCGAGAACCGCTTCATGCACGCGCAGGAGTTGGCCCGCATGGGCGCCAATATCCGGCTGGATGGACGCCAGGCCATCGTGGCCGGGCCATCGGAGCTGACCGGCGCGGGGGTGATCGCTTCCGACCTGCGGGCCAGCGCCTCGCTGGTGCTGGCTGCCCTCGCCGCGCGCGGCGAGACCGTCATCGATCGCGTCTACCACATCGATCGCGGCTATGAGAAAATCGAGGCGAAGCTGGCCGGCGCCGGAGCACAGATCCGGCGAGTGGAATAATTCGGACTAATATGGCGCACAATCCTAAGTTTCTGGAAATCGTCAACGACGCGAAATCGCGCGTGAAAGAGATCGATATCGAAGGCTATCGCCGGATGATGAAGTCAGGCGAACCGCACCTGCTGGTGGACGTTCGCGAGGACAACGAATGGGCCGCGGGGCATGCGGCCGGAGCGGTGCACCTGGGCAGAGGCATCATCGAGCGCGACATCGAAGCTAAGGCGCCCGCCAAGGACACCAAGCTGGTGCTTTACTGCGGCGGCGGCTTCCGTTCCGCGCTGGCCGCCGACAACCTGCAAAAGATGGGCTACACCCACGCCATCTCGCTCGATGGCGGCTGGAAAGCATGGCAGCAAGCCGGCCTGCCTGTGGAGAAATAGGTGGAGAAACAGGTGGCGCCGGAGCTCCTGCCATTCCTGTTTCCCCGCCAAAAAGACTGGGCTGCCTGGCTCGCCAGGAATCACGACAAGTCGCCGGGCGTGTGGCTGCGTCTGGCAAAGAAGGCATCCGGCCTGCAGTCGGTCTCTTATAGTGAGGCGCTCGAAGTGGCTCTATGCCACGGTTGGATAGACGCCCGGAAGAGAAGCGAGAGCGAGACCACCTGGCTACAGCGGTTCACGCCGCGGGCTGACAAAAGCATCTGGTCGAAAATCAATCGGCAGAAAGCCATTGCACTGGTCAAGGCCGGCCGCATGAAGCGCGCCGGGCTCGCGCAGATCGAGCGCGCCAAGAAGGATGGCCGCTGGGAGGCGGCATACGATTCGCCCAGCAGCGCCACTCCGACGCCCGAACTGCAAGCGGCGCTCAATCAGAATCCGAGGGCCAAGGCCTTTTACGCTACGCTCGATAGCCAGAATCGATACGCCATCCTATTTAGAATTCAAACCGCCAAGAAGGCGGCAACGCGGGCGAAGCGCGTTCAGCAGTTCGTCGAAATGCTGGAGAACAACAAGAAGCTGCACCCCTGACGCTTTAATTCGGCCGGCGCAACACTGTCTCGACAAAGTCGCCCAACTGCTGCGCGGTAAATTCGTTTCCTTCGAGGTTAGCCACTACTTTTCCGTCACGGCCTACGATCACAGTGTGCAAGGAATGCGTCATGAGGCCCTCATCCGGCCAGAAGTTCATTCCAAACATGTGACACACTTTCTGGACTTCGGGCGTGGGTCCCGTAAGGAAGTACCATCCTTTCGCATCCGACTTCCAAGTGCTCGCGTACCTGTCCAGAACCTCCGGTCGATCGTGATCCGGATCGAAGGTGACACTCAACAGGACCAGGTCGCGATCCATCCGCTCCGCAAAGCGCTTGCGCAGGAGCCCGAAATTGTTCGAAAGCCGAAAGCAATAATTCGGCAGTGGACAGCTGGTGTAGATAAAAGTGATCGCAACAACTTTGCCCGCAAGCTCGGAAAAGGTCACGTTTTGACGCGTCTGGTCAATCAACGTGAAATCCGGCACGGGCTGGCCGACATCTAATGTCTTCTCCCCGTTTGGAGCGACGAGATTCTCGACGAGTTTCAGTTGCCGAACTTCCATCGGCTCCTGATCCGTGCTTTCGTACTGATGGATGCGAATGTTTTCGACGTAGGCCGAGTGTTTCTTCACCGCCAGAGTGAATTCGATGGTCATGCCCGGTTGCAGGCCGTCGAGTGCTACTTGTTTGCGCACTGGAAAACGCATCTCCATCGCACTCATGTAGCCCGGAATCGCCTGGCAGGAGACGTCCATGGTGTGATGGGGGCGGTCCACCTGAATAAGCAAGCCTGACGCGGAATAATGCCGCGCGGCCTGGCTGTGACCAGCAGCCACCAACACCACCATCGTCAGCACTGCCGGCAGTCGAACACCCTTCATACGCCTCTCTTCGCCCCTCCCAAACGGATCTGCTTGCGCTCGAGCCTGGTATAGTCTTTGGCGAACTCTTTGATCTCGATAAATTGGTTCGGGCCCACACTGGAGAAATTTTGGCGCGTCTTGCTCGCCGGCCACCACACCTCCAGGTTTAAGATTCGCGCGGATTTGCCCAGGCCGATGTGCTGTTCGAGCGGCGACGCTCCGAAAGACCCTCCGCTGCCCACTGTCCGATAGATCGAGCGTGCTGTATGTCCTTCGTTTTCGACCGTCACCTTGATCTGCGCTCCGATGCCCGCCCGGTTCGTCTTTGCTCCTACGAGCTTCACCTCGATCCAGTCGTTCGCATTCCCGGGGTTTTCAAAAACACGGAACGCATGCGCATCGCCGGGTGTAGCTCCGCCGCTACTCACCAGGATGTTCTCGCGGCCGTTGTTTTCGAGGTCGGCAAAGGCAACGGCATGTCCTTTATGCAGATCTCCAGTCGCTGAAGAAGCGGTGATATCCACGAAGGATTTCCCTTCGTTATTGCGCAGCAAAACATTGGGGACCAGAGCTCCGTACTCAGGCCCGCCGGTGGCCAGATAGATGTCCGGAAAGCCGTCGTTATCCACATCGCCAAAATTCGCGCCCATGGGGACAAAGATCTTGTCCAGCCCGACCTCCGCCGTGACATCCTTAAACGTTCCGTTGCCCAGGTTCCTGTACAGCTTGGTGGTCTCGGCATTGTGAGGAAGCCCAAGATAACTGCGTAGACTTTCGTCCACGGAAAAAAAGTATGAGGTGACGAACAGGTCGGGCCAGCCATCGTTGTCGTAGTCGAAGAACCAGGTGGCAAAGCTTTGCGATTGCGGCTGGTGTACGCCCGCATGCTCGGAAACCTCGGTGAACGTACGGTCGTGGTTGTTATGGTACAGGAAGTTCCCGTCGTAGAGATTGGAGACGTAAAAGTCCACGTAGCCGTCATTGTCGTAATCCGCGGCCACGACCCCTTTCGTATAGGCAATCCGGTCCACTCCCGCGGAATGAGAGATGTCTTCAAACGTGCCGTCGCCCCGGTTGCGGAAAAGCTGGCTCGGACCGTTCTCGTTGCCCACGAACAGATCGAGCCAGCCGTCATTATCGATGTCGGCCCAAACGGCGGTTTGGGTGCGGGTGGCGGGTTCCGCAAGCCCGGCTTCGCGCGTAACGTCGGTGAATGTGCCGTCGCAGTTGTTTCGCAACAACGATTTGCGCATCGGAAATTCCCATCCTCCGCGCAATACCAGAATGTCCATGCAGCCGTCGTTGTTGTAATCGGCCTGGATCATGTTCAGCCCGCCCAATTGATCCGCGAGGCCGGCTTGCGCGGCTCGATCGGTGAAGGTGCCGTCTCCGTTGTTGTGAAAGTAACGCAGCGGCCCGCACATGTCGAAGGTGGATGCGACGATGTCCAGACGGCCGTCGTTGTCAAAGTCATCGACAATCACGCCCCCGGCCATTGAAAGGAAATCCAATCCGGCCGCCGGCGCCACATCCACGAAACGTCCGATGTCCTCCTTGGATTCGAACTCCGTCGGCGGAATCAGATACTGCTTCGGGACACCTGTCGGGTATTTTCCCAGCGTCATATAAGCCAGGTTCAGCAGCCATTTTACCTGGAGCATGTGCCTCGGTTCCGGCTTTAGCTCGAGATATTTTCGGAAATACTCGATGGCTTTCTCGGAATCGCCGGTCTTCTGATACGTGACGCCCGGCCGCGGCGGGAAGAGACATCGTTCGCCGGGCTTTCGGTATACGTCGTTCTCCATCTCCGACTTGTGCAAGTAGGCGACGCCGAGCACCTCGGTCAATTGCGGCATACCCGTTGGGATGTCCGCGGCGGCAATCCGATACGCCGCTTCCCACTGCTCGACGGCCTTGTCCATGCTTCCCTGATAGGCCTCGAGCTGAGCCAGCGCATAGCGCTCCTGGGTTACATCGTAGGGCTTCATATTTGACAGACGCCGCGGATCTGCAAGGAGCTTTTCGAGTTGCTCCACGGCTTCCGCGAGCGACTGCTTGCGCACGTCACAAATACCGCGCAGATCCTGGCTCCAGTTCCCAGCCTTGGGAAATCTCTGGAAGAGCATTTCTGCAAGCACCTGCCCGGCGACATCGGCCGGGTAGCGAATGGCGCCCTTGCCTGCCAGGTGAAGATTCCGGTTGGAGCCCATGCCCTGTGTCTGTCCCAAATCCTGCCCGGCCGCGTCATTTTTTTCCGGCTCTTCCGGAAGAACTTTCAGGATCAGATACCCTGACGGGATTTTGACCATCCCCGTAATCTGTCCCGGCTTCAAACCCGCCAGGGCTTCTCTCGTCTCGGGACGTAGTGTTGTGGAATCCACCACCCCGACCATGCCGCCATTGCCTGCACTCGGATCGATGGACTTTTCCTTGGCGAGAGCGCCAAAGTCTGCTCCGTTCTTCAGCCGGTCCAGAATTTGCTGCGCGGTCACTGGAGAATCCACGACGATCACTTGCAAATTAACCTGGTTTGCGCGAGTTGCTTGCGCCAACGCAGCTTGAACGAACAGCACGGTCCCGAGTGCAACCAATGCCACTCCACGCGCGCTCGACGGTTGCCTCGCCCGCTCGCCCCCTCGTCCCCTCGCCCGCTCCGCGCCCTTCATCTTGGTCATCTACCCGAAGCAGCGGCGTCCGGCTCCGCCACGAAGCGATAACCCACGCCGCGCACAGTGAGCAGGTGCCGCGGATGCGTAGGGTCATCCTCGATATACCGCCGCAGCCGCACGATGAAATTGTCGATGGCGCGCGTGTCGGTGTCTTCGTGCAGGCCCCATACCTCTTCGAGCATGGCCTTCCGCGAAACCGGTTTGCCCTCGCGCTCGATCAGGTACCGCAGGACGTTGGCCTCCATCAAGGTCAGGGGGAATATGTGGGCGCCAATATGCAGCTCTAACCGGTCGAAATACATCGACTTATCACCAAAACTGAAAGTTTCGCTTGATTCCGGAGGCGCGCTGACGTGGTTCATCGACGCCCGCAGCCACTCGCGCCGCCGCAACAGCCCGCGGAGGCGCGCGATCAGAATAGCCAGCTCAAACGGCTTGGTCAGATAATCGTCGGCGCCTGCCGCGAAGCCGTTCAGCACATCCTCGGGATGGCCGCGCGCCGTCAGCATCAAAGTGGGCACGAACTGGCCGCCCCGCCGCATCTCCGACATTACCGCGAAGCCGTCGATGCCCGGAAGCATTACGTCCAGAATCACCACATCGAAAGGCGGCGAGTCCGCTTTCAGCAGCTCCAGAGCGGCCTCTCCGGTCTCCGCCATCTCGACTTGATAACCCTCCGACTCAAGATTGAAGCGCAGTCCTTCGGCCAGGTGCTGCTCGTCCTCTACTACCAGAATCCGGCTCATTTGGCGATGGGAAGCTGCAGAACAAATGTGGCTCCGCGCCCCGGACCTTCGCTTTCCGCCCAGACCCGGCCGCCGTGCCGCTTGGCCACCGCGCGTACGATGAACAGGCCCAGACCCGTGCCTTTCACCCGCATCGCCAGCGCGCCCGGCACGCGGTAAAACCGTTTGAAGATGCGCTTCAGCTCGGTCTTGGGGATGCCCGGCCCGTGATCGGTCACCCGCAGGGAGACGTACTTCCCGTCGATGTTGGCAGTCTCGACGGTCACCTTCACATCGTTGCCGGAGAACTTCAGCGCATTGTCGATCAGGTTCGAGACCGCCGCTTCGACATCCTCCCGATCGCCCGCGATCATCGCCGCGGGGCCGGGATGGTATTGCAGGGATTCCGGCGAAACGCGATGCAGCGCGCGCGCGCGTTCCAGGCACTGCTCGATGACGCCGTCCAGATCGATGCGCGAAGAGCTGAGCTTGCGGCCGGCAGCGCCCATACGCCCGGTGCGCAACACCTGTTCGATGGTGGACAGCAGACGCTTGCTGTCCTCCAGCATGATGCCATAGAACTCCTGGCGCTTGTCCTCGTCCACCGCTCGCGTCTGCAGCGTCTCCAGGTACAAACGGATGGAGGCGACCGGCGTCTTCAACTCGTGCGTGACCGCATTGATAAACGCGTCATGCTGAGCGTTGCGCCGGATCTCCCGCACCAGGAAAATGGTATTCAGCACTACGCCGCTGATGATGGCCAAGGCCAGCAATGTCCCAAAGAACAGAAGAATGCCGGTGCGCCAGTTGAGCAGGAACCCGCCGACGTAAAGAAGAATGATGACGGAGATGAGTCCGGCGCCCAGCGCGATGAAAAATATGATCGACTTCTGGCGTCCGGCAACCACCATACTTCCAGCTTATCGTAGCAGCGATGACGGGCGGGCGATGGCGTCAAGAACAAAGGGCTTACGTCTCGCGCGGATGACTTAAGTTTGTGTGAAGGTTGCGGGATGCTGACCAACGTCGGTGCGGTTCAACGCCCGCCGGGTAGCATGGTGACGAGGCATCTGACCAGCATGTCTCGCGTCTAGTACCCACGGGCTAATTGCATGATTCCCGCCCGTGCCGACGTGAAGCGTACCTGAAGGAACGCGAGGCAACTCAGGTCTCTATCTTTTGTGATAGGGTAGATCGCTATGGCGAACCCGGAACAGCTCTCCATGCTAGGAAAAGGGAATCGCGACTGGAATATTTGGAGAACATTTAACCCCAAGGCGAGGCTGGATCTGACTAAGGCGGACCTTCGGGCGATGAACCTGTCCGCGACGCTCCTGGGCGAGGCAGACCTGGAGCTGGCATGTCTCCAGAACGCGAATCTCCTGCGGTAGATCTTACCGATGCTCATCTGCGCATTACGGGCCTTCAGGGAGCAGATCTGCGTTATGCAGAACTCCGCGCCGCGGACTTACGAATGGCGATGCTCACAGGTGCAGACCTACGAGGTGCGCGCCTCATTCAGGCGAATCTCAGCCACGCGGATCTCACAGGGGCAAATCTCGCTGGTGCGGAGCTGTCGGCAACGATCTTTGGCGATGTCGATTTAAGCAAGACTAAAGGACTCGACGACATCCTGCACCAAGGGCCTTCAATTATCGGGGTTGATACCATCTATCGATCTAAAGGCGAAATCCCCGAAGCTTTCCTACGAGGTGCAGGTGTCGCCGACAATTTCATCACGTTTGCGCGCTCACTGGTCGGGAAGGCAATCGAATTCTACTCCTGCTTCATCAGCTATTCAAGCAAAGATCAGGAATTCGCCGAGCGCCTCCATGCGGACCTACGCGCCAGGAATTTGCGCTGTTGGTTCGCTCCCGAAGACCTAAAGATAGGCGACCGCTTCCAAGAGCGCATCGAGGAATCAATTCGGCTCTTCGACAAAGTCGTGGTCGTTTTATCCGAGGCCTCTGTCGAGAGCCGCTGGGTCGAGCGCGAGGTGGACACGGCCCGTGAGCGCGAGGACCGGGAGAACCGCACAGTGCTCTTTCCGATTCGCATCGATGAAGCTTTATGGAACGCACCGCAGCCCTGGGCAGCCGAGATTCGCCGCGCTCGGTATGTCGGGAATTTCAGCTTCTGGAAAGATCACGACAGCTATCAGAAAGCGCTTCAGCGATTGCTACGGGATCTCAATACATAGAAATCGAGGTACAGACCCATCGGGCCAGCCGAACCCTCGGCCTTATGCCGAGTCGGGGCTCCTGGGCGGACACGACCCGGTTTGCGTCCTGTTGCGACCTACGCCGCTTCGCGATCAATCAGGTCAGTGTCCGTCTTGGCAACCTTGACTGACTTCGCAATACCAAACCGCTTCAACAACTGGATCTGAAGCCAGGAGGGGTCGAACTCATACCATGCGAGACCATGCCGCGCCGAAGTCGGATGAGCGTGGTGATTATTGTGCCAGCCTTCGCCGAAGGTAATGAGTGCCACCCACCATAGGTTGCGCGAATCGTCGTGTGTGGCGAACCGGCGCGAGCCCCACATGTGCGTAGCGGAGTTGACCAGCCAGGTGGCGTGCAGGCCTATGACCACCCGCAGGCACACGCCCCACAGCACCATCGGAACGCCGCCGATGGCGTACAGCAGAATCGCCAGCAGAATATTCGGAAGCCAGTGATAATGATCCAGCCAGACGTAGAAACGATCCTTCGCCAGGTCGGGAGCATACTTCGCCATCAGCCGGGTGTTGCTGTGCTTGGCCTCTCCGACCATCATCCAGACCATGTGCGACCACCAGGCGCCCTCGCGCGGCGAATGCGGATCGCCAGGTCGATCGGATTTCTGGTGATGAACGCGATGCGTGGCCACCCAGAAAATCGGCCCGCCTTCAAAGGTCAGCGCGCCGCAAACGGCAAACAGGTACTCGAGGGCCCGCGGCACCTGGTACGACCGGTGCGTATGCAGCCTGTGGTAGCCCATGCTGATGCCGAGCCCCGTGGCAAACCAGAGCAGGAAAAGCGTGACAGCCAGGTTGGCCCAACTGAACATGAAGAGGGCGGCAACGGCCCCCACGTGCAAAATCACCAACACGATAATGGTTGGCCAATTCAATCCCTTGTCTCGAAGTTCGTAGAGATCCGGGATCACCGGTTGTTCCAAGATGGTAGGCACTATGAGTCCACGTTAACAGGGATTCAGCGAGTCGTTTGTAAGACTTATGTAATTTCGGGGGGCTATCGTACACTAGTGACGGGGGTATGCCTTACAGGAGCCTTCAGCGCCAAATCAAATGCAGATTTTGATAGACTCTCCGATACGGCATTCGCTTGCGCCCGACCCCCTATCGAGCTTTATTTCTCGGCCTGCTGGCGGCGGCTGCCGCGCTTCTGTTTTTCGCCTGGCTCGCGGAAGAGATTCTCAAAGGGGGCACCCGCCGGTTCGACGATGCTATCCGCCTGCTGCTGCACCAGCACGCCAGCCCGGCGCTGACCGCGGCGATGCGCGCTGCCAGCTTCATCGGATCGCCCGCCTTCCTGATCCCACTGGGAATTCTCGTGGTCGCTCTTTATCTGCGGCAGGGCAGGCCGGTGACTGCGCGATTATTTGTCATCACCGTGATCGGGGGCGAAGTTCTCGATCAAGTCCTCAAGCTGGCATTTCACCGCACACGGCCGCCCGCCTTCTTCGGGCTGCCCGAGCCTTTGGGCTACAGCTTTCCGAGCGGCCATGCGCTGGCGGCCTGCGCGTTTTACGGCGTCCTGGCAGCCTTTGCCGCGGCGCGCACGGAAAACCGCGCGTGGCGCTGGATATACCGGATCGCCGCCGCTATGGTGATCGCCATCATCGGCGTCTCACGGATCTACCTGGGCGTGCACTATCCGAGCGACGTGCTGGGCGGATATGCCGCCGCGCTAGGCTGGGTCTTCACCGTGGCATCGGCGCGGCGCTGGATGCGGCACGCAAGAGCTCGCGCACGGTTTCCAGCGTGACGCCCCGGCGCTACTTTCCGCCCACAATCTCCCCATGCGGCCTTCCCTGTTTGATCTCCTCGTAGGCGTCCTTGACCTGCTTGGCCAGATCGTCGCCCACCCAGTTCTTCACGCTGTCCGGTAATTCCAATTTAGCCAGATCCTCCGGCTTCTTGCCCTGGTCCACGCCAGATTTTACGGCCTTGTACAGCTCTACCATGAATTGTTCCTGGCCCGCTAAGACCTCCTTGCCGCCCGCCACGCCGTGGCCCGGCAATACCGTCTTGACCTCCAGCTTTTCGGCCGCCCGCACCACGTTTGGCCAGTTGCCGAGGTTCGCGTCTTGCGTGTTGTTGTAAGGCCCGTTCACCACCGCATCGCCGGTACACAGGATCTGCTCCTTGGGCAGATAGACGAAGCCGTCGCCGCGCGTGTGCGCCCAGCCGAAGAAGTGGAACTCCACCTTGCGCGTGCCATCGTCCAGAACGAACGGGGTGGCGGCGAAGGTCTGCTTAGGCGGCTCGACGCTGGGCTGGTGCATCTCGGCCACGTCCTTGCGCGTCTTTTCGGTGGCTTCCCAGCGGCCCGGCTCGTAGCGCTTCATCTCCTCCACGACGCCCCTGTATGCCAGCGTGGTCGCGCCCCCGGCCGTCCACACGGAGTTGCCATAGGAATGGTCGCCATGATGATGCGTATCGAACACATACTTCACCGGCTTGGACGAGATGCGCTTGCAATCCGCCATGGTGGCGCGCGCACCGCTCGGGAAATTGGCGTCCACCACGATCAGGTAGTCTTTCATCTCGATGATGATGTTGTTGCAGTGACCCAGATTCTTGATGTCGCCCTCACGGAACCAGACCCCCGGCGCGATCTTCTCGACCGTTTCCGGCCTGGCGTCGGTCCGCGAAACGAACAGCGCCATGCCTCCCAGCGCCGCGAAGAATGAAAGGATCAGAAAACGCTTTTGCATAGCTCCTCCCCAGGCTGCTAGTGTACACCAGCCGTAAATACTACACTGGTACATCTTGACTGAACGGTTGTCACTGCTGTTCCGCCGCGTCATGTACAACCTGCGCGGCGGGTTCCTGGTACGTCCGCTCACCATCGCACTCGCGCTCGGTTGTGCGGGCGCGCTCCTGTCGTCGCTGGAAGAGGCCGCCCCTGTTCTCAGCACCTGGGCGCCGGTGGCGCTGTTCCCTTCGCATGCCGACCCGCAAGTCGCCCAGATCATCCTCGCCGGCATCGCCGCCTCCATCATGACTGTGGTTTCCATTGTTTTTGCCATCTTACTGATGACTCTGACGCTGGCCTCCATGCAGTTCTCCCCGCGCATTATCGTCAGCTTCGTGCAGGACCGCGTGACCCAATGGACACTGGGCATCTTCCTGGGCACCTTCCTCTACTGCATGGCGGCGCTTCCCACGGCACGCTCGCTGCCCCGCCCCTTCGCGCCGGTCTTCACCGTCATGGGAGCGCTGCTGCTGGCGATAGCCTGCGTCGCCTGGCTGCTGTTCTTCATTCATCACATCTCACGCGCGATCAGCGTTAACCACATCGTCGACAAAATCGCCGCGGACACGGTCGCCGTGATTGACGAGACAATGCCATGGCCGCACCGGCCCAACCGTCTCCCGGATACCGGCATCGGCAATGCCATTACCTGGGAAGCCGTGGTCCCTAGCAATATCTCCGGTTACATCCGCTTTATCGATCAGAAGCGACTGGTGGCCCTGGCCAAGTCCTACAGCGTGAAGATCAGCGTCCTCCGGCGAGTCGGCCATTTCGTTCCGGCGGGCGTCCCGCTGCTGATGGTCTCCAGGCAGGCTCGGCTCACTCCCGAGCGAGGCGCCGAACTGCTTGGCGCGTTCGACTTCGGGCCGTCCCGAACCTTGCAGCAGGACGTCGAGTTCGGCGTTCTGCAGATCGTGGATATCGCGCTGAAGGCTATTTCGCCCGCGGTGAACGATCCCAGCACAGCCATCAGCTGCGTGGACCAGTTGAGCCGCATCATGATCCGCTTCGCCGCCCGGGAGCCGCCCGATGAGGTGCTCTACGATCCCCCCGGCACCGGACGCGCGATCATTCACTGGATCGGCTTCGAACGGCTGCTGGAGTCGGCGTTTGACCAGATACGACTGTACTCGAAGACCGATGTGGCGGTCAGCTTGCGGCTGCTGCGCGCACTGACTGACATCGCGGGGACCACCCCGGACCCGGAATACCGCCGGACCCTCGCCGAGCGCGGCAGACAAGTAGTCGCCGGCTGCGCCGAAAAGCTGGGCGAGGAGGAGCTGGGAGCGCTGCGTGTCCGCCTGGGCGAGCTCGAGGCCTGCGCGATGCCCGTTCCAGCGATCAAACCGTCGTGATACAGAGGAGCGGTTCTGCGCCGGAGACCGTCAGCGGGCCGCCTGCACTTCCGCCAGCTCCTTTTTCACCTGCGCGGCGTATTGTCCGTTCGGCGTTTGATCTATATACGCCTGCAGGTGTTTCTTCTCTCCATCACGATCGTTCTTTGCCTTCAGAATCATTCCCAACGCGTACTCCAATCCAGGGTACCGATGCTCTGTGTCCAGTTTGAGGCCTTCGATGGCGCTCTTCTCCGCGGCATCGATCTTCTGCAGATTCATATTCGCAATCGCGTTCAATTCATAGGCGTGGGGAAAGGCCGCTGGATTGAGGTCGATGGCTTTCTGGCTCTGCTCCACGGTTGCCTGCCAATCCGCTCGCGCCGCATCGAGCGCCGCGATCCGGATCAAAGGGAGGGCGAACTTTCCATCCGCTTGCGCCGATTGCACAAATGATTTCTGGGCGCTGTCACGATCCCCGTCGCTTTGCTGCAGGATGCCCAGACTGAGCCACGCCGAGCTATAACCGGGGTAGGCGGATGTGGCCTTCTGCAAAGACGCCATGGCATTTGGCCACGCCTGCTTAGCCGCCTCCTCGAGACCCTTCTCATACGCCTTTTTCGCATTCTTTGGCGCCTGCGCGTCGGTCGGGCTGGTCAGGCCGTTGGTATCCGAAGACAAAGGCTGCAGAACGATCTTCCCCAGTTTGGTGGCAGAGTTTGGATTCACTTCGGACCATGGCTTGGCTTCGGAGCGGTAACCCTCCAGAGACGCCCGCAACACGCATCCTTTGGTGTCGGCCATGTCGCTCAAAACGTTTGGATTGAAGCTGAAGCGGCCCTTCGAATCGGCCACAGCGATGATTTTCGGGACGCCGCCGCAGACGCTCTGAATTTCAACCAGCTCTTCCGGGATAGATCCGTCGGCCAGGGCGACCAGGCCGCGCGCCAAGGTCTCGCTTGGCGGACCCGGGTTATCTGTTTTGAGATTGCCGCTGGAATCCCTGGTGGTGGTCGGGGGCGTGGGACGAGACATGGTGCCCTGAGCGAAAGCGTGAGTGCCGGTGCCGACAAGGAACACGCTAATCAGAACAATAGGCCTGCTGCCGGTGGTGGTATACATGCCCAACATTGTATCGCTGAGGACTGTGCCGGGTGCAGAACCCAACACCTTAATTAAGGTACTACGTACACTCTCAAGATTTATGGTGCTTTAGTGCTATTGTCGTGCAGCGCCGACCGGGAGATCATAAGCTCATGCTAGATAATGATTCACGGCTCGATCCCGCGGTGGAACGCCGCGCCTCGAGGCGATTTCCAATCGAACAAGAAGTATCGTACCGGGTGCTGGACCATAAAGCCATTGTGCCCGAGAGCGGTATAGGGAGAACTTTCGACATCAGCAGCGGAGGGGTTCTGTTCGCCACCGAGCAGCGTCTCCGCTCCGGCAAGCGCATCGAGGTCTCGGTGAACTGGCCGGCCGTGCTGGAGGGGGGCTGTCTGCTCAAATTTGTCGCCGTCGGCCGCATTGTGCGCGTGGAGGACGCGCGCGCGTCCATTACCATCGAACAATACGAGTTCCGCACGCGGCGGTCCAAAGACACGGCCGCGGCCGGCCCCGATAAGCCATCCCGCGCCGCCGTACAGTATTCTTAGAGTTGGACCTCATCCCCGATACTGATACGGCCGCCGATCACTGGAAACGCCGGAGGATGAAACCCCGTCCGGCGTGGTCTGGCGGACCCAGCGGCCGCTGGTGATCCACGATCTCGCACGGGGAAACACGCTACCCCGCCATCATGCGGGTGTTGGAGGAGCATGGCGTGCGCTCCTGCTGCGTACTGTCGCTGACGAATTTCTGGAGCATATTGCTGGAGTTGCGCAACGACGCCGAGCACGAACACATTCTGCGCGCATTGCGCGAGTGCCGCTAACTCGGGGGAGGCCCAGCCGGCGCCGCGGTCAGGCTGGGGCTCAAGCGAACGACTCTGCAATCGCGGATGCTGAAGCTGGGGATTGGCCGGCAGGCGTAGAATAACGGAATGCAGCAGCAGACAGTGGCTATTTTCGGCGGAGGAGTCGCAGGTCTAAGCGCGGCGCATGAACTCGCTGAACGTGGTTTTCAGGTGCATCTCTACGAGCGCAAGCCGGTGCTGGGCGGTAAGGCCCGCAGTATTCCCGTGCCAAATTCAGGCGCGAACGGTCGTCTCCCGCTTCCTGGCGAGCACGGTTTCCGATTCTTCCCCGGATTCTACAAACACGTCATCGATACCATGCGCCGCACGCCGTACGGCACGCACGGCAGCACGTTCGATAACCTCAGCGTCGCCACTCGCATGCTTCTGACGCGCGCCGGGCAGACCGAGATCACCTGGCTCGCTCGTAGTCCGCGCACCATGGACGACTTGCGGGCTTTTCTCATAGAGCTTTTCACGCCGTTTGGTGTTGCGCCGGAGGAATTGAGTTTCTTCGTCAGCCGTCTATTAATAGTGGCCACCAGTTGCGCGGAGCGGCGTCTGGTGGAATATGAAAACATCGCATGGTGGGATTTCATCGCGGCGGCGCGTATGTCGAAGGCCTACCAGGCATATCTGGGGCAGGGAGTGACGCGCTCCATGGTCGCCATGCGGGCCGAGGAGAGTAGCACACGCACGGTCGGCGTCACGCAATTGCAGCTCTTGTATGGCTTGATTTCTCCTGACGGCGTCTTCGATCGTCTGCTGTCGGGCCCGACCAGCGACGTCTGGATCTATCCTTGGACTCAATACCTTCAGAAACTGGGCGTTGAATTCCACGTCGGCTCGGGCCTGGTTGGAATCGAAACGGATGGTACGCGAGTGGCCGGTGCCACGGTGGAGAGCGCCACCGGGCGCTGCGAGGTGACTGCGGATTTCTATATTGCGGCCTTGCCGGTAGACAAGATGGCCGCGTTAATGAGTGATGACCTGAAACGCGCTGTGCCGTCCCTCGCCAATTTAGACAAATTGAAAACACGGTGGATGAACGGCATCCAATTCTATCTTTACAAGGATGAGCCGCTGGTGAACGGTCATGTCATGTATCTTGACTCACCCTGGGCGCTGACTTCCATCTCGCAGCGGCAGTTCTGGCGCAACGTGGACCTCTCTCAGTACGGGGACGGTATGGTCCGCGGTATTCTCTCGGTGGATATTTCCGACTGGGACTCGCCCGGCGATGTCTTCGGCAAGCCTGCGCGGGAATGCAGCGCGGAGCAGATCAAGCAGGAGGTTTGGACTCAGCTCAAGCAGCACCTGAATAGCAGCGGGACCGCGCCGATTGACGATGCAAACCTAGTGGCCTGGTTCCTCGATCCGGACATCGAATTCCCCAACCCGAGCACGGCTACCAATGCCGAGCCGCTGCTTATCAACACGGCAGGTTCGCTTCAGTACCGGCCGGAAGCTCAGGTGGAGTTGGAGAATTTCTTTGTGGCTTCCGACTACGTACGCACGTACACGGATATTGCCTGCATGGAGGCGGCCAACGAAGCAGCACGCCGTGCCGTGAATTGTCTGCTCCTGGAGTCCAACTCGACTGCTCCACCGGCACAACTCTGGCCGTTGGAGGAGCCAGCGTTTCTCAAACCCCTTCAGGAGATTGATCGCATCCGGTTCACCCTCAGTCTTCCGCATCATTTGGCCGCTGCTTAGCAGGCCAGCTTCCGGAGAGCGTGTTCCTGCCACGCCTGAGAATATAATGGGAATAGCGGGGAAATCCGAACACATGCAAAAGCTCGTTCCTGCTCAGGATCTGGCGGCAACCAACAAGGCTCACTATCCCAACGAAAGCGCGGAATATCGCGCGGCTCGCAATGAGCTCATAGTCGAAGAGATCGAGCTGCGTCGCCACATAGAGCGCGTCGCATCACAGCGGCGCGCGCTGCCTGCGGGCGGTGAGATTCCTCAGGACTTCCTGCTAGCCTCCGAAACCGGTCCTGTGCGTTTCTCGAGTCTTTTCGGCGACAAACGCACGCTCGTGATCTACAGCATGATGTACGGTCCACAACGCAAAGCGCCGTGTCCGATGTGTACATCTTTCTTGAACGCCTGGAACGGGATCGCTGTCAACCTTCGCCAGCGCGTTGCCCTCGCCGTCACTGCCCGCTCGCCCATCGAGCGCCTGATCGATTACAAGAATCAACGCGGTTTCACGAATCTGCCGTTCATTTCCGATGGGTCCGGCGAGTACACTCGCACCTACGTAAACTCCGAAGACGCCGATGTCCCCGGCCTCAGCGTCTTCAGCCGGCGCGATGGAATCATCCGCCACTTCTACAGCGGCGAGATGAGCGGAGCGATGGCCGATCCCGGACAAGATCCGCGCGGCGCCCCGGACCTCGATCCTCTGTGGCTGATGTTAGACTTGACGCCGGAAGGGCGCGGCACGGAATGGTATCCGAAGCTCGACTACTAGCGCAAGAATAAAACAAGGCACGGGGATCGAACCATCGCGCTCTCAGGAGATGCGCGACTTCCGCGGGACATCGTATGCGCGAGAGGCAACCAGAAAGACGCCGCCGAACATGAGTGTGTCCGCAAAATAATTCAAACCCTCGATATCGGGCTTCGAAATCATGATGGCGAGGTAAAGGGATACCACGAGCAGGACGATCCACGCGCCGAGTGCGGTCGCCGATTGTCGCGAGACATTTCTCGCAAACATGGCTCCCCCGCCGATGACCAGTACGATTCCCGTCAGAACAGTCCAGAAGTGCGCCCATGGAATCCAGACGGGCGTCACTTTAGCAAGCGGGACCGCGGGTACGCACTCAGAATGAAGAAAATGCTCAATGCCGTAGAACATTGAGACGAGGGCAATCCAATAGAGCGCGCCGATCGCGACCCGATTCTCACCAGGCGTTCGTTGCTGCGCGCCGCTCGTGATGGCCAGGAGTATCGCGCCTGCGCTAAATGCCGACTCCCTCGCGAAAAGCGTCCATGCGATCCGATCGTGCGGGGCGGCGATGGCGCTGGGGAGGTCCATCATCGCCACGAAGCAGAAGAACATGATTCCGAGAAGCGTCGCCGATAAGCGAATCCCAACCCGAAAAATAAAGCTGAGGGCCGCGGCGATCAGGGCTACACCAACGAAATAGGTCCAGAAGAGCTTGCCGGGTATCCACGCTGGGACGAGTTTCATGATCTCGTGAGGCGACGTCAGGTGCTCCGCGCCAAAGACGGCGATCGGAACGGCCAGAGAAACGCGACCGAGCGGATAGGCCTTGTCGAGTCCCCGCGCCGTCCAGAACTCTCGACCCACCGCTACGAATGCGGCAATCAGGAACACTACCAGTGTGAAATAGGGTCCAAACACCTGCGGTGAACTCATAGCTATTCGGGTATTGTCACGCGAAGGCTCGGGGGAATCAATCACCACTTGCTGCTACTTCGGCAAGACCACTTATCCAAACGGGCGCGATGGGTGCGGGATTCGGAGGATGTCCGAAAACCTAACCTTCGGATCCGACGTGAGTTAAGATTGGGATGAGTTCCATAGGAGTTGCTAATGTTCCGTCTTCTAAGCATCGTTTTCCTGATCAGCGTGATGCCTGGCACAGATCCAGCCATGGCCCAAACTCCACCCCCGGCCGCACGCCCGGCGCGCCCGACGCCGCCCACCCGCGATCCCAACACGCCCGGTTATGTCACGGCTAAAGACCTACCCGACGGCGCCAACGCCCCGGTAAATGCCGACGGAAACTTCATCCTCGGCCCCACACACAACCCCGCACCGGAGATGACCGTGCAGGAAGGCGTGCCGCAGGGAGCGGTCTTCAACTTCACCATGGAATCGACCGACAGCAAGATCTACCCCGGCATCGCGCGCGAGGCCAACACCTTTGGCACGGCAGACCTCACCGACCCCGCCAAGATGGTAGTCACCACCAGCCACCCCGCGCCCTACACTCGCAAAGTGGCTGTGTATGTCCCGAAACAATACGTCCCCGGCACGGCCGCGCCGTTCATCGTCGGGGCGGACGGACCTGACCTGGCATTATTCACTGCCCTGGACAATCTGATCGCCCAGCATCGGGTGCCGGCGATGATTGCCATCTCCATAGGCAACGGCAGCGGCGACGCCCAGGGAAGCGAACGCGGCCTGGAATACGACACGATGTCAGGCCTCTACGCGGAGTTCGTCGAGAAAGAAGTGCTGCCTCTCGTGGAGAAGCAATACAACGTGAAACTGACCAAAGATCCCGAGGGTCGGGCGACCATGGGCGGCAGTTCCGGCGGCTCGTGCGCCTTAATCATGGCGTGGTACCACACGGATCTATATCACCGCGTTCTCACCTACTCAGGCACTTACGTGAACCAGCAGTGGCCGTCGAACCCCGACACGCCACATGGCGCATGGGAGTTCCATGAACACCTCATCCCCAATACCCCGGCCAAGCCGCTACGCATCTGGATGGAAGTTGGCGACAGGGACAATTTCAATGCGAATGTCATGCGCGACAACATGCACGACTGGGTGGTTGCCAATGAGAATATGGCCAAAGTGCTGGCCGCCAAGGGCTATCATTATCAGTTTGTATTCGCGCGTAACGCCGGGCACACCGACCGCACCGTGAAACAACAAACCCTGCCCGAGGCTCTGGAATATTTATGGCAGGGGTACCCTATGGCAGGGCCGGGGAATTGATTGGAGCAATAGGGAAGGGAGTTCATGGCCGTATTGATCGATGCGATTGACGTCAAGCGAAGGACTTTGTTCGAGCTTGACAATACCCCGTTCTCCTGCCTGGAAGTGGAGGTGAACACGCCCACCGCCCGCGGCGGCCAGACCCTGGTTCGCCTGAAGATTCGCAACCTTCTTACGAACGCGGTCTTCGAGAAGACCTTCAAGGCTGGCGACAAGTTCAGGGAGCCGGATCTCCATTTGGTTCCAGCCTCCTATCTGTACAGCGACAGCCATGGTTCTCATTTCCTGGACCAGGAAAGCTATGAGACTCTCACCCTGTCCGATGAGGTGATGGGAAACGCGCTGGACTTCTTGATCGGGGGCACCCTGGTCGAGTTACTCAAGTACAACGGCAATCCCATCGGGTTACAATTGCCAACGTTCGTGGAGTTGGAAATTACCTCCACGGAACCGGGTGTACGGGGCGACTCATCGAGCGGCAGCGTGACCAAATCAGCCAGGCTCGAGACCGGTCTTGAGATCCGCGTTCCCCTCTATATCAAAGAAGGCGAAAAAGTAAAGGTGTCTACGGAGAGCCGGGGGTTTGCGGGCCGAGCGTGATTTGCTTCCGGAGTGTTACACCTCAGGCCTTGCGCGGCGTGAAATTCAGCGAGGCCGAGTTCATGCAGTAGCGCAACCCGGTGGGCGCTGGTCCGTCGTTGAACACATGGCCCAGATGGCCATCACAGCGCGCGCAGGTAGCTTCCGTCCGGCTCATTCCAAAACTAAAGTCAGTGTTGGTCTTCACATTCTCCTTGGCGATCTGCTGGTAGAAACTCGGCCAGCCGGTACCCGATTCGAATTTCGTTCGCGAATCGAACAGAACCGTGTCGCAGCAGACGCAATGATAGATGCCATCGGCATGGTTTGCGGCGTACTTGCCGGTGCCCGCGATTTCGGTACCTTTTTTGCGCGTCACCTCGAACTGCAGGGGTGACAACTGTTTGCGCCATTCGTCGTCCGACTTTACGATTTTCTCCACAAGCTCAACTCCCGTTCGCTTCCCCGCCGCGTCGAATTCCGCGATGTGGACCATCTTCGTCGCCTCTTTGTCGGACGCAGCCAGAAGCCTGGAAACCGGCAGCATGCCGGCAAGCGTCGTCAGAAAGCCGCGACGTCCGCTGCGATTGTTGTCTCGGCTCATGTCAGTCCGCTCCTCGCGTTGATTTCTTGTAGAGATCGGGATAGGTGCGCTTGAAATTTTCAAGCAACGGAATATCCACGGCCGCGATGTACCCTTGTGTCGGATTCAGATCGAGGAAGTGCTGGTGATACCCTTCCGCCCGATAGAAGCCTTCCAGCGGAACCACCTTCGTGACAATCGCGCTCTTGAAGACATGCGCCTCGTTCAGTTCTTTGATGTACTCCTCGGCGATCTTTTTCTGCTCTTCATCGACGTAGAAAATCGAAGAACGATACTGCGTGCCAACGTCGTTGTGCTGGCGGTTCAGCGTAGTCGGGTCGTGAGCCACCGAGAAGTAGACCTTGAGCAGTTGGCCGTAAGTGATCCTGGCCGGATCGTACGTAATCCTGAGCGACTCCGCGTGACCGGTGTCGCCTTGCTCGATCCTTTCGTAGTGCGCCGTCTTCGCCGAGCCGCCGGTGTATCCAGCTTCGGTGTCGATCACGCCTTTCACATGTTCGAAGATTCCCTGCATGCCCCAGAAGCAGCCGCCGGCGAGCACCGCGGTCGCCTTTTTCGCCGGGGGCCCGGCGGGGGCTGGCATGGTCACGTTGGGCGGATCGGGAAAGCCGGCGGCCATCAATCCCATCGCCAGAACCGGTATGGCCGCCACCCGTGCAAACCAGTGATTTCGCATATTTCTCTCCAGTTTCTTAATCCAGGCAACTGGACTGTTTATTCCAGTCTTCACCCTATTTTACGTCGAACGGATGGGGCTGGTTTTGGGTTGCCGCGGCAGGCGGGCGTTATATTTGTAAAAATTGACGACGGGAAAGACTCGACGGGCGCCCGCCAACCTGGGGCGACAATAGGCTTGGCTGATCAGCCAAAGGGTGGGGTATGCTTGAATACAAGCGGCAAACGCCAGTGCTTTCTCTCAGAGGAGCCAATGCCTTCTATACTAGAGCAATACAGGATCTCGGACTTCGTAGAGTGGCGCAAGCAGAAACGCCTGAACCTTAATCCGGACTTCCAGAGGGGTAGCGTGTGGAGTCCAGCGGCTCGGACGTTCTTGATTGATACAATCTTGAGGCAACTCCCCGTCCCTAAAGTGTACTTGCGGACACGAATTGACGTAACCACAAAGCACACGATCAGGGAGGTCGTCGATGGGCAACAGCGCATGAGGGCGATTCTAGATTTTGCTGATGATGGTTTTGTGCTCTCAAAACGAGCCGGCGAGTTCTGTGGCTTGAAATATTCCACTATGTCCGTGCAGCAGCAGGAACGCTTTTTGAGCTACCCAATCGCAGTAGATCAGCTGGTCAATGCTACCGATACAGACGTTCTTGAGGTGTTTGCTAGGCTTAATTCTTATACCGTCACACTCAACCCACCAGAAAAACGTCACGCAAGGTTTCAAGGTGATTTCAAGTGGGCTGTCCGCGCTGAGGCGCAAAAGTGGAAAGTGCTCTGGGAGACATATGAGATTTTGACCGTAAGGGAAAGGGTTAGAATGCTTGACGATTCCTTAACAGCAGAGATGTTCGGCGTCTTGCTTGAAGGGGTATCCGATGGCGGCCAAGGAAAGATAGACGCTCTATATAAAAACTATGACCCTGGATTCGACGCAGACACAATGACAAAGCTCGATACTGTATTGAAGTTTTTTGTAGATCATATAGCCGAAGGTTTGATCGGTAGCCCATTGCTGCGCCCGACACATTTCTTGATGTTATTTAGTGCCCTTGCTGCTTTGCTGGTTGGAATCCCTGGAAATACGCAGGTGCCCAAGGTAGAGCGGTTGAGTGCAAAGGCTATTACCGATAATCTTGAGCACGCACGAGAGAAATTGCAACAGCTTGGCTCTATAATTGACAGCGACGCTGAGCCATCTAGGAAGTACCTGAATTTTTGGAAGGCATCTCGAGCGACCACGCAGCGTATCGCGAGCAGAGAAGTTCGTTTCCCATTCTTCGTGCGGGCCTTATCTCCGAAGATTGGGTGACGTTACCGAAGACAATGGCAGCCCTGACCGATCCAATAAGACGCCTAATGAGCGAGTTGGTATGGCTTAGGGAGGAGTTTCATTTAGCATCCAAGCCACCACGTGCTCGTCAGAAACAATTGGCTGCTGAGATGGCCGTCATTCGCATGTACGACGCTTGGGCTAGGTATTGCAGGGAACTGATTGTCCTGTCTGCTTCTGGCAATACCGTCACACTCAATGGGGCAGTTATACCGGCAGTAGTAAAGCGGCGTTCGGATGTGATACCGGCTCTCCTAGCGACTTACAGGAAAAGGCAGTACGAGCCAAAATGGGCACGCGCCACAGAGTGCATAGAGGCGGCTGGTCGGCTCAAGATCGCAAATATTGGAACAGTGACCGCCGCGCTTGGAGCCACAAATTCCCCAGCTGAAGAGATTAGACATATCAGAAACTATTATGCACATCGTAAGCAGGGAGGGGCGGCACGAGCCATCGCCTGCGGTGTTTTTATCGGGGCAAGTCCCATAGTGTTCGATTTGGATGCTTACAAAAATGCCGGCGAGACATTCTTAGAGTCATGGGTCAATGGCTTCCTGTTGGTGGCGACAGCAGCGTCACAGTAGGTATATCCAAGATGGCAAGGTGGAACAAACATAAAGCACCACGCCGAATACGAAGCCTTCACGAATGCCGTGGAGCATCTGATGTCCATTCCGAAGGCCAAAATCTTGCGGCGCGAAGCCGAATACAAGAAACAGGCCGATCTGAACCCGCGAAAACGCGGTCCCAAGCGGAAGGTCAAGACCCCCGTTTAGAACCGCGCAGAAGCCTGGCCTTAGGCGGCTTCCAGTACCGCGCCACGTAAATACCCGCACTACGCCCTGGAAATTGCGCCTGTACCTTCCCGCCCGCAATTCGCAGCTCCGGCGCCGCACCCAACCGGTCGGTCAGGCTCGCCCCCTCACTCGGATGTAGCGGCGAAAGATCGCAACTGACTTCCGCCGCCTCGGGCGCGTTGTTGATCAAGACCACCACGGTCCCCTCGGAGCTGCTGCGCGCGTACCCGTAACTCTGCTCACTGACGCACAGGTTGGTCATGGACCCGCGGCGCAGCGGCGCCAGCTCGCCGCGCAGTCGCGTCAGCCGCCGCACGTGCTCCCAAATGGCTTGTTCCCCGGGCGTGCGGCCGGCCGCGGTAAATGCGTTGCGCGCGTCCTCCCGCCAGCCGCCCGGGAAATCGCGGCGATTGTCCGGATCGCCTCCGCCCCGCATACCGATTTCATCGCCGTAGTAAATCATCGGAATGCCGCGCGCGGTCATCAGGAACGTAAACGCCAGATCCAGGCCCTGCGCCGTCGCACCGTTCTCGTTCATAAAGCGCGCCACGTCGTGCAGACCCAGAAACGTCACCAGCAGGCTGGCGTTCGGATACAGATAGTCATGGCCGGTCATCACCGCTACATCGTGTACCGGCTTGCCCTCCGCGAAGGCCCGCCGGATGGCGAAAAATGTGGGGAAATCGAAGACCGTGTCGACGCCTGAGTCCACCCCGTCAAACCGCGCCTGGCCGCCTTGAAAAAATGCCACCATGGCCGGATCGCCATCGAACATCTCGCCCACCACGCGCAGCTTGGGATACTCGCGCTTGATGGCCGCCATCCAATCGCGCCAGAAGCGCCGCGGCACGTATGGCAGCGTGTCCTGGCGTATGCCGTCGAGTCCGCTGATGCCCACCCACCACAGCGTATTCTGAATAAGGTAGTGCGCCACTTCCGGATCGTCCTGGTTCAAGTCCGGCAGGATATCGACGAACCAGCCGTCCAGCGTCGCTTGCCGCAGCTCCGGCATGGCATGCGGGTCGATGAGCGTCCAGGTTTGCCAGGTGTTGGTAAGATGATGCGCTTCGGTGCCGTGAAACCAGTCCGGCAGCGGCGGATCTTTTACCCACGGATGATACGGCCCGGTGTGATTCGCCACCTGATCCTGAATCACTTTGATCCCGTGACGGTGCGCTGCATCCACCAGCTCGCGGAATTGTGCCAGCGTCCCGAAGTGCTCCTCGACGCCATAATAGTCGACCGCGCCATAGCCGTGATAATCCGCGATGGCTTGGCCGTCGACTGGCTCGCGCTCATTCAGATGGTTGACGTTGTCATACACCGGGTTGAGCCAGATGGCGGTCACGCCCAGGTCCTTCAAATACGGCAGGTGATCGATGATGCCCTGGAAATCGCCGCCGTGATAATAGCGCGGCTTCTGCCTGTCCCACATGCCGCGCGATACGGCGGGATCGTCATTGGAGGGATCGCCATTCGCGAAGCGGTCCGGCATGATCAGGTAAATGACGTCGTCCGGCGAGAAACCCTGAAAGCGGCCTTCGCGCGGCAGCGGACTGAGCACTTCGAAGGACGCGCTGGCCTCGCCGCCGGGGGTGACGATCCGGAGCGGGTGCGGCCCGGGCTTCGCATTCCGCGCGATGACTACATCGACGAACGCATAGGTGCCAGCCGCGTTCACCTGCGTGCTTCCGGCTGCCACACCAGCGCCATACGGTATCACGCGCGCACCGGCCAGGTTGTGCCCGCGAATCAGCAATCGCACGGGATTGATGGAATGCGCGATCCACCAGCTCGGCGGCTCCACTTTGGTGACCTCAGGGGTTGCCTGGGGCGCCGCGGCCAGCGCGGCCGTTACGGCGATTAACAGGAGCGCGCTTCGACAGGCTTGCACAGAGCGCATTGTAACCGATTTGGCGAACCGCGCCACTTTGTTGTAAACTTGGAGTTTAGTCCACTAGCTCCGACGCATTCGTGTGTCCCGGCGCAAGACTCAGAGGTTATTCATGCACGCAATTATCGAGACCGGCGGAAAACAGTACCGGGTTGCCCCTGGCGATGTGGTCCGCGTGGAGAAGCTGGCAGGCGAAGTCGGCTCCGAAATCGAACTGCCGCTGCGGGCGGTGTTCAAGGGCGAGGGAGAACTGGTCGTGGGCGCCGACCTGGGCCAAGCCACGGTGAAGGGCACCATCATGGCCAATGGCCGCGGCAAGAAGATTCTGGTCTTCAAGTTCAAGCGCAAGAAGCAGTACAAGCGAACCATCGGACATCGCCAGGACTTCACCGCGGTGAAGGTCGGCGACATCGTGGTGTAGACGTATTTAGGTGACAAATGGCGCACAAAAAAGGATTAGGCAGTTCCAAGAACGGGCGCGATTCCAATGCGCAGCGGCTGGGCGTGAAGGTCTTCGGCGGACAGTTGGTGCCAGGCGGCTCGATCATCGTCCGCCAGCGCGGCACGCGCATCAAGGCCGGTGAAAACGTGGGCTGGGGCAAGGATGACACCCTTTTTGCCCGAGTCACCGGGGTGGTCGAATTTCGCGACCGCGGCCGCATGGGCAAGTTCGTCACGGTCAAGGAAGTCGTGTAAGCGGCGCCCAGTCTTTGCCATTGAACCTGATCAGAAATAACTGCTTGATCGGTTGATAGTCAGTCGGACTCGTGCTGATTCTGATCCCGGGACGGAGCATCCCAAGCTCCAGATCCAAGCTCGCCGCCTGCTTCATCACGTTCGCACGCGTCAGATCGTCGCCGCATTTCTTGAGCACCTCGACCAACGCCTGCGCGCGTTCGTAGCCGGCCACATTATTTTGATCTCGCAGACTGGCCTGCGAGTTATACCTGCTCATCCATTCCAGAAACTCACGCACCCCGGGATCGCTTCGCGCTTGCGGATGCAGCCAGCCCTTAGAACGGGCATTCGAAATGATTCCGGCAGCTTTCTCGAGCCCCGCCGGATCGAGAAACGACGTGACCGAAAGCGATGCGTTGGGAATGAATTGCAGCGGGCGCCAACCGATGTCGTAGGCCGCGCGAATCGTCCGGGTCGCGAACGCGCCCACCGAGAGGTTGAGGAATACATCGGCACCCGAGCTCTGAAGCGCTCTCATTTCTGACTCGATCTGCCGCGGATCGGAAATCTGGTAGGACGCTTCTTCCACGATCCGGGTCGAAGCCTTAGCGCCAAGACCCTCATGTACGCCCGCAAGATACTCTTTTCCCGCATCGTCGTTGGCGTACAGGATGGCGATCTTCGCTTCGGGCTTATTGTCCAGGATGTACCTGGCGTAGGACCATCCTTCCGTCCGGTAGGTCGCAAAAAATCCCATGGTCCAGGGGAAATGCGACGGATCGTCGAACACCGCCGAACTGGTTTGGATGAATAGCTGCGGCACTTTCTTCTCGTTCATGTATGCGCGGATCGCCAGGTTGCTTTCAGTCCCGACGGAGCTGAAGATCAGCAGGACCCCGTCCTGTTCGACTAGTTTGCGCGCCAGATCGAGAGACTTTGCCGTTTCGGAGCCGTCATCCACGCTGATGAAGTTGATCTTGCGGCCGCGTATGCCGCCGCGGTCGTTGATCATCTGGAAATAGGCAGCCTCCGCTCGCCCGACTGCGCCGTATTCCTTGGCCCAACCGGTGTAAGTCATGATGTTGCCGATCTTGATTTCGTTGTCAGTCACTCCCGGATCGTAGGTCTTCTGGGCCAGCGCCGGCGCGAGTGTCACACACGCGAGCACTATTACGGTGGAAATCCGAATCATCGCTGGGTTGATGCTAACACGCCTCAGAGCCAGAACAGAGCCGGGTGATCGTGACCGGTGGCATGAGTCAGGACGCGGTCGTAAACCCGGACGCCGGCGTCGCCGTTGGTGAAGACGAAGATGGCGCTGCCGGTGGAGGGTTCGGCCAGGACGAAATTCTTGTAGCCGCCGTTGTCGCCCCATTGCCAGAGATAGACGTGGCCGGAGACCCGCTCAATGGCCCAACCGAGGCCCCAGCCGAGGAATTCGTTAATCGCGACCTGCTGCTGGCCGAGCTCGGGATTGCGTATGGCGGCGGTCAGGAAGCGGGCGTAGTCCTCTGCCGAAGTGACCAGGCTGGCGGCGCCGTTGGGCACCATCCAATTGGGGAGGACAGGGTCGCCGGTTTCGCGAGTGGCGGCGGCGTAATCGTCGTACCTGAGTTGGGCGACGAGCTTGCCGATGCGAGCTGCGTAAGCCCGAACGGCACGGGCGGATTTGTCCCAATCCTTGCGCGGCTCGCCGTGGTGATCGTGCGGCAGGGCGGTGCGAGCGAGCGTTTCGGGATCCCAGACGAGAGTGGAAGACGTCATGCCGAGGGGCTGGAACACCAGGTCGTGTACTAGCTGGCCGAAGCCCGCGCCACCGATCTGTTCGATGACGCGCTGGAGATAAAAGAAGCCTTCGCCGGAATACTGGTAGCGGGTGCCCGGGGTGAAGGCGGGAACGAGGTCCGGGACGGGTTTTGAGGCCTCGGAGAAACGCCAGTTGGGGAAGCCGGAGGACTGGCTCAGGACGTTGCGGGCGGTGACGACGCGGGCGGCCGGGTTCGGCAGATCGTCGACATAGGCGACCAGGGGTCGGTCGAAATCGAGCTTGCCTTGGGCGCGGAGGGCGAAGGCGACGTAGGCCGTCACCTGTTTGGTGAGGCTGGCCGCCTGGAAAAGAGTGGAGGCGGTGATGGGCTCGGGCGAACCTTCGGCGCGGACGCCCACGGGTGTGATCCAGGAGAGCTTGTAATCGTGAAGGGCTCCAATGACGGCGCCGGGGACGGGTGCGGCGCGCATCAGTTTGGCCAGCTCGGCGCTGTAAGAACCGGGCGGCGCCGGCTGCCAGGTGGGGACGAGGAACGGAGCCGCGAGGGCGTATTGGAGGAAAGAGCGGCGGTCGATCGCGGCTTGCATGGCGATTTGCATGGCGATTTGCATGAAAGATAGACGGGTGCGGGCGGAAGAGGTTATGCAAGACTGAGGGTATGAGTGACCTACAACCCTGGCCGTCTCTGCCGTTGAACGAATGGCAGGATACCTATCGCACTCTTCACCTGTGGACCCAAATCGTCGGCAAGATCCGCATGACACTTTCGCCGCCCTTGAATCACTGGTGGCACGTTACTCTTTACGTCAACTCGCGCGGCCTGACCACGGGACCGGTGCCGTACCCGCTGGGCGTATTCGAAATCCAGCTCGATTTCCAGAACCATGCCGTCCGGGTTTCGACCAGTGAGCGATCGAGCGACTCCCGGCCGCTCCAGGCGGAGTCGGTGGCCAGTTTCTACAGCGGCATTTCGGAGTGTCTGGCATCGCTGGGAATCGCGGTGAAAATCAATCTCAAGCCGCAGGAAGTTGCCGACGCCGTTCCGTTCGACCGCGATTTCGCCCACTGCTCTTACGACCCCGAATACGCGCATCGATTTTGGCGGATCCTCGTTTCTACCGGCAAAGTGATGGAACGATTTCGCGCACAGTTCATCGGCAAATGTAGCCCTGTCCACTTTTTTTGGGGAAGTTGTGACCTGGCATGCACGCGGTTCTCCGGACGGCTGGCGCCGCCGCGCCGAGGTGCTATCAGCGGTCCGGCCTACTCGCACGAAGTCTGCAGCGCCGGCTTCTGGCCCGGCGGCGGCGCCATCGACGGCCCGGCGTATTATTCTTACACTATTCCGCAGCCGGCCGGCATTGAAGGTGCGCAAGTGCGGCCCGGCGGGGCGCGATGGAACTCACAGCTCTCGGAATTCATTCTGATGTATGATGACGTGCGCCGTGCCGACTCGCCAGAGGAAGCCTTACTTGAATTCTTGGAGAGCACCTACAACGCGGGAGCAAGTTTGGCGAAATGGGACCGCGCCGCGCTGGAGCGCTGAGCATGCATGAAGGCATGTTTGTCGAGATCGATGGCGTGCCTCAGTGGGTGACGATTCGCGGAAGCGATCTGCACAATCCAATCCTGCTTATACTTCACGGCACGGGATTTGCTCTGAGCTCGATGCCGCTGTTCTTCGCGCCCTGGGAGACGGATTTCACAGTAGTTCAGTGGGATCAGCCCGGCGCCGGCGCGACCTACGCCAAGAACAGCGGGACGGGAATGGTCCCTCTCACCCTCGACCGCATCACCCGCGACGGCATCGCCATAGCGGAATTTATTCGGCGGCGTCTCGACGCGGACAAGCTTGTCCTGGCGGGACTCTCCGGGGGATCGATCATTGGCCTGAAGATGGTCAAGGAGCGGCCAGATCTGTTCTCGGCCTATGTAGGAAGCGGTCAGTTTGTGAACTGGGCCCGCCAGGAGACGCTCAGCTACGCCATGGTGCTCGACCAGGCGCGCGCAGCCGGCGATCAAAAAGCCATCGCCGAACTGGAGCAGATCGGTCCCCCTCCTTATAAAGACGTGGCAACGGATGCCGTCAAGTCGAAGTACGCGGGGGCGCTGACACCGTCCGAGCAGGCCGTCTTCGCTACGCTCGACCCGGGCTTGCCTGCGTTCGACGCACGAGCCGTGGCCATGGAGACATTCGCCAAACTGAAAGGCGAGATAGCAGGCTTCGACGCCCGGCAGATGGGGTTGCAGTTCGACGTCCCGATGTTTTTCTTCCAGGGCGAGCGCGATGCTTACTCCGTCACTTCGGAAGTCCAGGCATACGAGGCGGAGATCCAAGCGCCGGACAAGATGATCGTGCTGATCAAGGGCGGCGGCCACTCGTGCTACTTCATGCGCGATGAGTTCCTGGCCTTACTCAACAGACACGTAGTTCCCACTCTGAAACATCTGATATAGTGTCGAGACATGAGCCGAACTTTTATTGCGCGCGTTTCCGCCGCGGTCCTGCTGCTAATGGGTTGCTGGATCGCCTACACTCAAACCCAGGGCAACCAACCTCCGCAATTGACTCTCAATAAAGTGAAGGACGATCTGTACGAGATTGAAGGCGACGGCGGCAACGTCGCCGTGTATCTGACGAGCGAAGGCGTCATCCTGGTTGACGACAAGTTCGACCAGGACCACGAAGGCATTATGGCCAAGGTGAAGAGCGTAAGCGATCAGCCGGTAAAGTACGTGCTCAGCACGCATCACCATGCGGACCACAGCGGCGGCAATGCCAGGTTTCTGCCCACGGCCGAGATCATCTCGACCGCCAATGCGCGCGCCAACATCGTCGAACACAAGCAGCCCAACGCGCCACCCGGATTGGCGCCCGCGCGAGTGGTATTCACCGAAGAGTGCTCCGTGTTTCTGGGCGGCAAGGAGGCGCGCGCGCGTTACTTTGGCCGCGGACACACCAACGGCGATGCCATCATCTATTTCCCGGCGCTGCGGACCATCCATACTGGCGACCTGATGGCAGGCTCCACGCCTCTCATCGATTATACGGGCGGCGGCAGCATTGTCGAATGGACCAAGACTCTCGACGAAGCACTGAAGCTCGATTTCGATACGGTGATCCCCGGTCACGGCCCGGTGACCACCAAGGATAGCCTGCTGGCGTATCGTAATAACGTCGAGAAACTGCGCAACCGCGCGGCCGGTCTGATCCACGAGGGCAAGAGTCAGGACGAGGTAGGCAAGGTCATGATGGCAGAGTTCGGCTGGACTCCCAACGGCATGCAGATGCAGTGGAGTCTGCCGGGTATGATGGCGGAGCTGAAGTGACCGGTGCGCGGCGAGAGATTCCCAGGCGTGGGCTTCTTCGCGCCGCTGCCGCCGCCGCATTGGGCGCTCCCGTGACCGCTGGTCAGACCAGCCCAAGCCCCGCTGCCACACCCGGGCGGGGGCACTTGTTCGCCGATCCGTCGTTCGACTTCACCGCCTGGATCGAGTTGGGGTCTTCGTACTATGGCGTAGGAAACCCTGGAAAGGTGCTGGCATTGACGCAGGGCATTACGGATGGCGACTCCGAATCCGCGTTCCGGGCTTTCGACGCGGCGGGCGCCGAAGCGCGGCAGTGGGCGGAAGAGGCGGCCCGGAAGGGACATCCAGTGAGCGCGCGCGAAGCCTGGCTGTGGGCGGCGAAACATTACTCGACCGCGCTCCGCTTCCTCGACGGAACTGCCGATCCATCGCGCCTGCTTCCTACGTGGCGCCGTTATGACGAGTGCTGGGCGCAAGCCGCGGGGCTCTTCAGCCCGCCTGTGGAGCGGGTCGAGATCCCTTACGAGAACACCGCGCTGACCGGCTGGTTTTTCCGCGTAGATCAGTCGCAGAGCCCGAGGCCGCTGATGATCCTTAACAACGGCGCGGATGGGTTGGAGATATCCAGCTACGTGCTGGGCGTGGCTGGAGGCTTGGCGCGGGGGTACCATTGCCTCGCTTTCAATGGACCCGGCCAGGGCGACTCGCTATGGGCGCGTAAACTCTATTTCCGGCCGGACTGGGAGAAGGTCATCACGCCCGTGGTGGACTTTGCGTTGCGGCGCCGTGAGGTGGATCGCCGGCGGATCGCGCTGATAGGAATCACTCAAGGAGGATACTGGATAGCGCGGGCTCTGGCCTTTGAGCACCGCATTGGCGCAGGCGTTGCGGATCCGGGCGTTTGGAATGTGGGCGACGCATGGATGCGCAACCTACCACCGTTCTTGCTCGCCATGCTCGACAACGGCAAGAAGACGGAGTTCGACGCGACCATGGCGGTGGGCATGAAGATGAATCCGAAAACCATTCTGGATTTTCGGATGCGGCCGTTTGGCGTGGCTTCGTACTACGACGCGTTTCGAGCGGTCCGCGAATACAATCTGAAGGACGCGGCCGGCGAGATTCGCTGCCCCATGCTGGTGACCGATCCGGAATCCGAGCAATTCTTCCCGGGCCAGTCGCGGCAATTATTCCAGATGCTGCGCAGTCCGAAAACGCTGGTAGCGTTCACGCGAGACCAGGGGGCCGACCTGCACTGCGAACTGAACGCGCCGGGCTATCGCGATTTCCGCATCTACAACTGGCTTGACGAAACGCGCATGATTAACCGCTAGAACGTCATCGTTTCGATGGAGCTGCCGACTTCCGACTCCAGTGCCGCACGTTTCTTATCGAGCTGCGCGCGGCGATCGCGCAGCGAAGCAAGCTCCGATTCCTGGCTGGAGAGGCGCTGCGCATAAGCCTCCACCTGTTGTTGCTGCCCGCTGACCTGGTTGAGGCTGCCGATGTTCTGCCGCAGGCGGTCCTGGTCGTGGATCACGTCGTTGATCTGGCCTTCGAGGCGCTGCATCTCGCGGGCGGCGGCGGCTATCTCCTGCTTGCGGGCGGCGATCTGCTCGAGCTGTTTACGCGCGGACTCGCCCAGGTTCTTGTTGCGCACGTAAGTGAACAGCACGTCCGGCGTCAGATCGGTGATGGAAAAGGCGTTCTCGTAAACGCGCTCTTCGGTGACCGGGAACTTCTCGGTGGCGCCCGCGGCCAGCTTCACTTCGAAGCGGTAGGCGTTGCTGGTCTTCTCCCAGGGCTTGCGGTCGAGCAGGGTGTACTCAGGGCGGGCCGGATGCTCGATGATCAAGGTCTTGACCTTCTGGTCAACGTTGTGGATGGTATACGTCTTGGTTTCGACAGTGGCGTTACGAGTGGTGAGAACGCCGCGCCGCGCGTGGATTTCGCGGATCGTCTCGACGTTGGAATCAAACTGCGTGGTAATGCGGGCGCCCAGGTCAACGCCATAGCTGATGAGCCGCTTATCTCCGGTTTTCAACGTCTCCATCAAAGCCTCGCCCGCGTAGGCGCCCGTGTCATAAACAGTGATGGGTCCACCATCGAGTGTCTTGCCGGTGGAGTTAGTAATTTCGGCGGCGTCCATGGGATGCGTCGACGACTGATCGGAGTAGATCAGCAGCTTGCGAGTCTCGATTTTCTGCTGCAGGAACGGCAGCATGGCGGACTCGTTGCGGCGCACCGTGACTGGTGTGGGGATATGGTATTCGAACAATTCGCCCAGGTCGCGAGTGGCGGCGGATTCGGCTATGGTGCTGGGCGCCTTCTGTAAACGGGCGAACTGTTGAACCCGGCCGTTAAGAGGCGCCGCGGGCGCCGACAACGCGTCCGCTTGCGGTTGCCCGTCCGTGTTGGAAAACTGTTCGCGCAAGGAAAGCCCGGCGCTGGGCACGTACTGCAGGGCATCCACGGCTCCCTCATGCACCACCGGCACGGCCGCGCGATCTTCAGGCAACTCGGCTTTTTGCCGGGCAATGTAACGTGGTTCGTACAGCGCGCTGATAAACGAGATCGGCCGGCCCGAGACCAGCGACAGATCTACCTTGTTCCAATCCTCGCCCGTAGTATTGTCCACGATAGCCCAACCTTCCAGAGTGGCCAGAGTGGCAAGAGTGGCCGGAGTGGGTTGCGCGCCTTCGCTGAAGATCAGCCGGTAACTGGATTTCCAGATGGGCGTGGGAACCATGTAGCTGGCCAGGACCTGGCGGCCTTTGGCGTCGGTGGAATCAATGTAGACGCTGCGCTTTTCCTTCGAGCGCGCATCGGTTAGCGCCGCCAGATAGTCCTTGAGCTGCACCTGAAGGCGAGGATCGACGAAGCGGACGCCCGCGGCCGCGGCCAGATCGAGATTGCGCAGATCGCCGGAATCCATCAGGAGCGTCACCTGCTCGCGCTCGGGATGCTTCTCGTCGGCGGCTACCAGACGGGCCGCTACGACCGCGCCGGTGACCGTTTCGCTCGCGAACTTCAGCTCGATGGAGGCGCCTTTAAGCTGATCGAGCACCGCGCTCAGCGGCTGGCCGGCGCCAAGCTGAAACGGGAAATCGGCCAGCTTGTGCGCCAGCGGCTCGCTCGAATCGTAGCGCAGCCCGGAGATCTTGCCGCCACCCTTCTCTTCAATGGTCAGCGATTTGAGCACGTCGTCCATTTCGGAGGCTTTGAAATCCAGGCGCGCCGATTCGCCGGGGGCCAGCTCGCCCGAGCGCTCGAAGTACCCCACGCCATGCTTATAGAGGACCACTTGCCGCACGGGCAGCTCCGCCGCCGTAACGCCGAACGCGATCGCGCCAGCCAACCAGATAGCTTGTTTCATATTCGGTAAATGCCGCCGCGGCGGCTTTCCTTTCATCTCAGTGGTCGCCTCACTTGACAAGATACGGCTTGCCGGAGTCGTTCGTTTCGCCCGGCATGGATAACTTCCGGGCCAGGCGTTGGTAGGATTCACGCACGCCTTGGTAATCCGCGGCGAGCGGTTCGCCGGCGGCCAAGCTCTGTGCTTCGGCAATGGTGAAGGTATGTTCTACCTGCCGGATGGCGACCATCAGCAGCTTGATTTCGGTGTCGTCCAATTCTATGCGGTAGAGGCTCACACCCGCAGTATAAATCGTCTGGCGAGCCGGAGACGCTCCGGGATTCAATTCCCGATGGCGGTATACAGTGTTTGCGTGCCGCTTACGCCGCCCAGGGTGAAAGTCACCGGAACCGCGCTGCCGGCGGGGACGGTTGGGACCACCACGTCGAACTGGTACAGGCCGACGTAATTGGGAGCCAGTCCCGCGTACGATAGCGTGGCGGGCACGCCTCCGAACGAGATCTCCAGCTTGGATGTCAGCGCAGTCTGCCCGCTGACGATCTGGCCCGCGGGAGTGCTTGGAGTCACCGTGCCGAATCCGACGCCGTAGAGGATGATGGTGTCGCCCGGGCTGGCCGGCTCCGAGGTGAGCCCGGAAACCGCGCCGGTGGGAAGAATGTAGCTTTTGAAGTCCGAACTCTGAGCGCCCAGATATTGCTTCCCGCCGATTTTGAAGTTCGGGGGGGCCCAGAAACCCGGCTCGGTCGCGTTTACCGTGACCGAGTACGCGGAGCTCGTGCCGGACGCGGTAGACAAAATCAAGGGCTGCGGACCGGCGGTCACGCCCGAGGGGACCTCCACGTTCACCTGAGTTGGACTGACGAAGTCGATGAAGGCCGGCTGTCCGCCCACGGTTACAGTTACTCCGTCCAGGTTAGTGGGGGCATTCGCGCCGTTAAAATTCGAGCTGGCCCATTGGCCCGTAGTACCGGCCAGGTTCGTTCCGTAGATCTCGATCCACGACCCGGGCGCGACTGAACTGAAGGCGCCAAAATCGCTCGCGGTAACGACTCCGCCCGCATTGATCTTGGGGACCACCGCGATAGGCGTCAGCAGGCGAATCACCTGATTCCCGTCATCCGCTATGTAGATCTTGCCGCCGCTGATCGCCAGGCCGGAGGGGAAGGTGAGTTGAGCGGCCTTTGCCGCGCCGCCGTCGCCCGTCCAGCCCGGAGTACCGTAGCCGGCGATGGTGGTGATGGTGCCGTTCGGCTCGACGACGCGGATCAGGCAGTTATCTGTATCTGCAATGTATATATAGCCGTTGGAGTCTACCGCGACGCCTTTCGGTTCGTCGAGCGAAGCCTGGATGGCCGGGCCGCCGTCGCCCAAAGGATTGAGTGGAGAGGTAGGCGAGCCATTGCCGGCCACCGTGGTGATGACGCCAGTAGCCGCCGTCACCTTCCGGATGACATGGTTGTCGCTGTCGGCGATATAGAGGTTGCCGGCGCTGTCTATCGCCAGGCCATTCGGGTTCTGGAGCTCGGCGCGATCGGCTTGGCCGCCGTCCCCTGCGTAACCAGGGCCGGCGGAAAAATAACCGGCATAGGTATTAATCTCGCCGGCGGTGCCCCCCCACTTCGGGCAACTGCTGGCACAGACCTCGCGCACGACGTTGTTGCCCGAGTCGGCGATGTAGAGGTTGCCGGAGGAATCCAGGACCACGCCAGAAGGAGTGCTCAACTGCGCGCCCGTGGCGGGGCCGAGGTCGCCCGAAAAACCGGCGCCCGCGCTATTGCTTCCGGCCACTACGGCGATTGTGCCGCCGGTTATTTTCCAGACCACGTAGTTGCCGCCGTCCCCGATATAAAGATTGCCGTTCGAATCAAAAGCCAGGCCCGCCGGGCTGTTGAGCTCGGCGCTGGTGGGTGAGCTATTGTTCCCGCTATATCCCTGGGTGCCGTTGCCGGCTATGGTCGAGATGTTGCCACCCGACACTTTGCGGACCCGGTAATTGCCCGAATCGGAGATGTAGAAATTGCCGGAGGAGTCCAATATCACGTCGAAAGGGGAGCTAAAGTCGGCGCTGGTGGCCGCGCCTCCGTCCCCGCTATAACCTTGGGTGCCCCCGGTGCCCGCCACGGTCGAGATAGTGTAATTCGGCGGGGCCTGCGCGCGGCTCACAGATGGCAGAAGCAGGGATGCCACGGCGATCAGACGAACAATTGACGCTTGGTTGCACACTTTGGTTGAATGGCGATTCACTTAATGGTCTCCGATTCCCGGCCACTTGACCTCAGCGCATCCGGTATCTCCTTAGAAGCT
>Ga0302324_100000281_pt1 | contig 137010 bp, 139 predicted proteins | sample Palsa_T0_1_FD_201949 | JGI IMG/M metagenome (GOLD analysis project Ga0302324, IMG submission 201949) | Peat permafrost microbial communities from Stordalen Mire near Abisko, Sweden - Palsa_T0_1 | ecosystem: Environmental > Terrestrial > Soil > Palsa > Peat permafrost | place: Sweden: Abisko... | reverse complement strand
ATGAAGCGTCACACTGAGCTGCACACCGAGAAGGAGTACCAGGAAGGCACCAACGCCAACTGCAATTAGAACGCGGCGCCGCTTCTCCAGAACGTCGCGGATACTCATCCTGACTCCTAACAATTTATTCGACGTTTCATTCGCCGACTAGAACGGCAAATGAAATACGTCAAAGACGGTATATATCGCAGTGGACGGTCGGTCATCTTCCTGATTTCCTTGAGGCCGGGATGCGATGGTGTCGCGTAGTTCGTCGCGGGGGATTATATGCCGGCGGGGCGTGGCTTGTTCGAAGTTGCGCGTGAAAGGATTCGGACTCGTCATTTGGCGTTTCGAACCGAGCAGGCTTACCTGCATTGGATGCGGCGTTACGTTAGGTTTCACGCTCCGAGGCATCCGCGTGACATGGGTGCGAGGGAGCTTGAGGCGTTCTTGACCCATTTGGCTGTGGAGGCGAAGGTGAGCGCGTCCACTCAGAACCAGGCGCTTCAGGCGCTGCTATTTCTCTACCGCCAAGTTCTTGAAATCGATCTGCCTTGGCTGCAAAACGTGACGCGGGCGTCGCGGCCGAAACGTCTGCCTGTGGTGTTGAGCGCAGCGGAGGTGCGTGCGGTGTTGGCGCAACTCGACGGCACGTGCTGGCTGATGGCGAATCTGCTCTATGGCAGCGGTTTGCGTTTAATGGAGGCGCATCGGCTTCGCATCAAGGATTTGGGTTTGGAGCGCGGTGAAGTCATCGTACGCGATGCCAAGGGCGGCAGGGATCGGGTGACGGTCTTGCCGGCGACGGTCGTGGCGCCGTTGTGCGATCATCTGTCGAAATTGTCCGATCGATTTAAGCGGCAGCGCAGGCTTGGGGAACCCGGGGTCTCGCTGCCGACGGCAATCGGGCGCAAGTATCCGCACGCGGCGACGGAATGGGGGTGGCAGTGGGTATTTCCCGCGAATGCGTTGTGCCGCGATCCTTACACTGGGAAACCGACCCGGCATCATCAGCACGAAAAAATCCTCCAACGCGCGGTCCAGGCGGCGGTTCATAAGGCTAGGATCTTGCAGCCTGCGAGCTGCCACACTTTCCGGCATTGCTTTGCGACTCATCTCCTCGAAGCGGGTTGCGACATTCGCACTGTGCAGGAATTGCTCGGTCATGCCGACGTCAACACGACCATGATCTACACTCATGTTCTGGGAAAAGGGGCGATGGGCGTGAAAAGTCCGCTGGACCGGACGTAGTGAGACATTCGGCACAATCGCGTCTTGGGCGATCTTGCTGCCACGGCGAACTCTTGTCTTGGCTATTTCGAGATTCGCCGGCTGCCGTTATACTGTGGGCCATCTCCGGCTTTTTCTCATCGATACCAGCGAGTTACCGTGTCCCAATCCGAATCCTCAGATACCCAGTTCTTCAATTCCTTCAGCATGGTGCTCGGTATTCTCATCGCCTTTGCCATCGTCCTATTCGCGGTGGCGCGTTCTATCGGCGCGGACACACAGGGTGAATATGTGCTTTTGGATCCGATTCACCTTCATGAGGTTCAGAAGAACATCCAGCCGTTCGCTCAGGTCGCCGTCGCGGGTCACGACAATTCGGCGCTGGCGGTGATGACTGCACCGCCCGCGGCGGCCGCGAATGTGCCGACCACCGGCGAGCAGGCGTTCACTCAGGTTTGCTCGGCTTGCCATACGACCGGCGTCAACGGTGCGCCGAAAATCGGCGATCATGCGGCCTGGGCCCCGCGCATCGCTCAAGGGAAAGATGCTCTCTATAAGGATGCGATCGCGGGCAAGGGCAACATGCCGCCCAAAGGGGGCACTACATGGCCGGATGCGACGATTCGCATGACGGTCGACTACATGGTGTCGCTCAACAAGTAAGCCGGTCGAGCGCTCGCAGCTTCACGGCCTCTGCTACGTCTGTGGTTCGGATCTCCGGTACGCCGGCCAAATCCGCGCAGGTGCGCGCGAGCTTCAATACCCTGTGATATGCCCTTGCCGATAGTCCTAGGCGCGCAATTGCCGCGCCCATGAGCGCTCGCGAATTTCGCGCGAGGCGGCAAATGCTCGCAACTTCGGACGGAGTTAGCCGGGCATTGAGTTTGCCCTGCCGCTGCAACTGCAGCGCCCTTGCGGCGGCGACACGCAGCGCGATCGCAGCTGAGGTTTCCGCTTCTTCCAAGGGTTCGCCGACCAAGTGCTCGACGGGAAGCGCGGCCAGCTCGACATGAATATCGATGCGGTCAATGAGCGGTCCGGAAATGCGATTGCGGTAGCGGGCGATCTGTTCCGAGGTGCAATGACAGCGTCCGCGCGGATCGCCGGCATACCCGCAGGGACAAGGATTCATCGCGGCGATCAACTGAAACCTTGCGGGAAATTCGCACGTGCGCTTGAGCCGCGACAGGATCACCAGTCCGCTTTCCAGAGGTTCGCGCAAGGCCTCGAGCGCATTGCGCGGAAACTCCGGAAGTTCATCGAGAAACAACACGCCGAGATGCGCGAGAGACAGCTCCCCGGGCCGCATGGCGCCGCCGCCGACGAGCGCGGCCACCGAGGCGGTATGCTGTGGGCTGCGAAACGGCCGTCGATTGCCGAGAGTTGGTCTGCGACCCGCGGCGGATTCCAGGCTCGCCACTTCCAGCACTTCTGGCTCCGACAATGGCGGAAGCAATGCGGGTAGACGTTGGGCCAGCAGTGTCTTGCCGGCGCCAGGCGGACCTATCATCAACAATCCGTGCTCACCGGCGGCGGCAATCTCCAAGGCGCGCTTGCCGGCGTATTGTCCTCGAACCTCCGAGAGATCCGGCGCGGGTGTATTCGCAAGTTTGGCGGCGGCCGCCGGATCATCGGGCCTGGCGAATTCGATGCCGGGCGATGCAGTGCTTGGCGCCGCGTCGCCGCGAAGCGCGGCGACCACCTCGGAGAGGCGATTTGCCAGACAGAATTTCGCACCAGCGACGAGGCTTGCTTCCAGCGCGTTGGCGGCCGGGAGAATCATCTCGTTGCCGAATTTTGCTCCGGCGATCAGCGCGGGCAGCAACTTCGGCGTCTCGCGCAGCTCTCCTCCCAGCGACAACTCGCCGTAGAATTCTCGGTGCGCGAGGCAGCGGTCGGAAAGTTTGCCGTCCGCTGCCAGGATGCCGACGGCAATGGGCAAATCAAAGCGCCCGCCTTCCTTGGGTAGATCCGCGGGCGATAGATTCACCGTGATGCGGCGCGCCGGAAACTCAAATCCAGCTGTCACCAGGGCGGCGCGGACGCGCTCCTTGCTTTCTCGCACCACGGTCTCGGGCAATCCGACCAAAGCAAATGCGGGTAGTCCCAGCCCTAAATGAACCTCGACGCGAACCATGGGCGCCGCCACTCCGGCGGGTGCACGGCTGAATACGATGCTCACGTCCTTGTGAGTGGCCATAAGAACCCTTTGAAGAATCGATCACACCGCTGCCGGACCTGCCGTTGATGGCGCAGCGAGCGGCACCGTTCGCGTCGCTATTGAGCGGAGAGCTTCGCCTCGATTTCCTTCAAGCGAGTTTCCAGTTCCGTCAATTTGCTTTGGGTTCTTTCCAAGATTGCCGCCTGTACATCGAAGTCTTGCCGGGTGACCAGATCGAGCTTGCTGAGCTGTGCCTGCAACACCGCTTTGAAATTCGTTTCCATATCGCGGCCAAAGGCGCGCAGCGATTCGGGCACCGAATCCGCGAGCCGGCGAGCCAGATCGTCCAAACCTTCTGTATTCATAAAGCCCATGTATCCTCCATCGTTTTGCCCACCCGCCCAACGGGGGCGACGCGCACCTCGATAACGCACCATGGAGACCGCTTTGCCACATCTCGGTGCGCCTGCCACCTTCGCCGCACCGTAACTCTCTGATTCCATTGTCTTCTGTGAATGGCACGGAAGCTGCAATCTCCACATCAATAGTACGCGCAAGTGATGCCGGAGGCTGTCCGATTTAGAGTCAAAGCGGGGAGAAATGCATGAAGCTGATCACCGCGGTCGTCAAACCTTTCAAGCTCGACGAAGTTCGCCAAGCAGTGGCGGACATCGGCATTCAGGGTGTGACAGTAACCGAGGTGCAGGGCTACGGTCGGCAACAGGGGGCGGAGGACTATCGGGAATCCGAATACGGCGTCGAGTTTCTGCCCAAGGCAAAAATAGAATTGGCCGTGGACGATTCGATTGCCGAGCAGGTTTTGGAAGCGGTTTGCAATGTGGCCAGGACGGGAAAAGCAGGCGACGGAAAGGTCTGGGTACTCGAACTGGAACAGGCACTGCGCGTACGGACCGGAGAAACCGGCCCGGATGCCATCTAGGTGACGCGTCGATGAATTTGAAGATGCGTGAGGATTCAGAGGCCTCGCGCGATCGCGGTCGAGGCCAACCTCTGACGATTTAGGAGCATCTCGCGCCGGCAAGCCAGCCAACTCCCCCGTCGGTGCGATATCCCGGCGGCGCGGGTTCCTTAACTGGGACCCACGCCGTTTTTTATATTCGCGCGCGCCCGACGCAAGACGCTGGCGCGTTTATACATCAGTAGAATCGAAGACTCCATGCTGTACTGCAGCAATTTCTTTTGAATTCCGACTGGTAGACTTCGTATTTGGTCGAACTTGGAGCCTGCCAGCATGAAAATGGTCGTTGCCATAATCAAACCCTTCAAGCTGGACGATGTCCGTGCGGCGCTGGCGGAAGTCGGTGTTCAGGGCATTACCGTGACAGAGGTCAAAGGCTTTGGCCGCCAAAAGGGCCACACTGAACTCTATCGGGGGGCGGAATACGTCGTCGACTTTCTGCCCAAAGTGAAGCTTGAATTGGCGGTGGATGACGAGCAAGTTGATCGGGTGGTAGAAGCCATTTTTGAGACAGCGCGTACGGGTAAGATCGGTGACGGCAAGATATTCGTTTCCGAGCTCGGCCAGGCAATGCGCATTCGCACCGGTGAGTCAGGCTCGCGGGCGCTGTAACTAAACGAGGATCGGACGATGAAACGCCTTTTGTTGTTTGCCGCATTGATTGCTTGGTCAGGCATGGCCTCCGCAGTCGTCTACAAGTGGGTCGATGCGCAAGGTAAGTTGCAGTACGGTGATCGCCCGCCCGATGGCGTGCACGCAGAAGTCGTCGAGCTGCTCGGCACTCATCCGGGCGCTTCACATAATGCACCGCCCAGCACCCCGCCCAAAGTAGTCAATGATTCACCCAAGGCCGAGGACACCAAGCGCGTCGTCGAACAAGACGTTGCAGCAACTCGTGATAAGCAATGCACGGATGCGCAGGATCGCTACAAAAAGCTGATCGAGGGCCGCAGGATCTACAAGACTGGGCCGGACGGCGAACGTCAGTACATGACTTCAGACGAAATCGACAACGAGCGCCTGAACGCGAAGCGCGACATCGATACCATCTGCAACAGCACTACTTAGGCGTCGCGCCTTAACCGCGCACCAATCGCACCTCAGGTCGGCTCCTCAGGTCGAGCGCCCTTGGTCGGCGCCTGAGCCGCGCCGACCCAAGCGTCGGATGCCAACCTGAGCGCCGGGCGCCGCCCAAGCCCTTCTTCCACTCCGCGCTTTGCTGCGTAAGGCGCAAAGCCTTAGGCTACCCTTGATCTGCATCAGACCTAAGGACAATTCATATGCAAACTGGCTTCGTCGGATTGGGTGCGATGGGTGCACACATGGCGCGCAATCTGCATCGCGCCGGCCTGCTCACCGGTGTGTGGAATCGCACCTCGGAAAAGGCAACGGCATTGGCTGCGGAATTGAAGGTTCATGCGTTCGCAAGTCTGAGCGAACTCGCTGGCAACTGTGAGGCTGTGGTGATCTGCGTGTCTGCCGACGATGATTTGCGCGCCGTGATCTCGGGTCTTGAGCCGGGTTTGAGTCCGAACATGATCGTCATGGACTGTTCCACGGTGGCCAAGGACACCGAGCGCGAAATATACGCACAGTTGAGCGCTCTTGGGGTGGGTTTCCTTGATTGCCCGGTGAGCGGCGGCGTCGAAGGCGCGAGGACTGCGTCGCTTGCGATCATGGTGGGCGGCGATGAATCGGTATTCAACCGCGCTCAACCAATCTTGGAAAAGCTGGGCAAAGCGCTCGCCTACATGGGTGCGAGCGGCGCTGGACAGGCGGCGAAAGCCACCAATCAAATCATGTGCGCCGGCATCATTCAGGCAGTCGGCGAAGCCATGGCCTTCGCGCATGCGGAAGGCCTGCCGCTGAAGCGTGTCATCGATGTTCTCGGCAAGGGTGCGGGCTCGAGCTGGTACTTCGTCAATCGCGCACCGTTCATGGCCAACAATCATTTTCCCGCGGGTTTTCGCGTGCGCCTTCACGACAAGGACCTGCGGATCTGCCGCGAAATGGCCGCGCAGCAAGGCGCCGTGCTGCCGGTCGTCGAATCAACCCTCGAGCAATACGCAACCTTGATGGCGGAAGGATTCGGCGACGAGGACATATCGGCGGTCTATCGTTTGAAGTCCAAGCTGTTCCCTCCCAAGCCAGAGTCCATGTGACCGCAACCCTGCGCGTCGCAACTCGAAAAAGTCAGCTGGCGCTGTGGCAGGCGGAGCATGTCGCGGCGCTGCTGCGTCAATCTCATGCGGGCTTGCAAGTGGAACTCGTGCCGCTGGTGACGCAGGGCGACCGCATTCAGGATCGGAGTCTCGCCGCCATCGGCGGCAAGGGCCTGTTCATCAAGGAACTCGAGGTTGCGATCGAGGAGTTGCGCGCGGATATCGCGGTGCATTCGATGAAGGATGTTCCAGCCGAGCTTCCCTCAGGCTTCCGGATCGGCGCGGTTCTCGAGCGTGCGGACCCGCGCGATGCGCTGATCACCACTTCCGGCATCTCGCGTCTCGAGGACCTGCCGCAAGGCGCGCGCGTGGGTACCTCGAGTCTGCGGCGTCAGGCGCAATTGTGCGCACTGCGGCCGGATCTTCGCATCGAAGCGCTGCGCGGCAATGTGGACACGCGGCTTCGCAAGCTCGATGAGGGCAGCATGGACGCCATTGTCCTGGCATGCGCCGGTTTGGCCCGGCTGGGTTTGCAATCGCGCATCACGGCACGCTTGGATCCGAGCATCTGCCTGCCGGCGGTGAGCCAGGGAATCATCGGAATCGAATGCCGCGGCGGCGATGAGCGCACCCGCGCGCTTCTCGGCGCGCTCGAACACTCGGCCACGCGCGTCGCCATGGACGCGGAGCGCTCTTTTGCGGCCCGCTTGGGAGGGAGCTGTCAATCGCCCATCGCTGCTTACGCGCAGCTCGACGCAGGCAGGATCACGCTCACCGGTGTGGTGGCGGAACCCGACGGCTCGCGGCTGCTGCGCGACAGCCTGTCGGGCAGCATCGAAGACCCTGCCGGATTGGGCAGGCAATTGGCCGACCGGATTTTGGATGCCGGCGCGCGGCCGCTGCTCGAGCGCTTAGCGAAGGCATAGCTGATGTCCCCACTTCACGGCGTCGGCGTATTGGTCACCAGACCGGAGTTGCAGGCGATGCCGCTGTGCCGGCTGCTGGAAACTCAGGGCGCGCGCACGCTGCGCTTGCCCGCGGTCGAAATCAAGGCGTTGGGCGACCGTCGCGCCCTGGCCGCGCAACTCGGCGCTCTGGAGAACTTTGATCTCATCATTTTCACCAGCGCCAACGCCGTCAGATTCGGCGCCTCGTTCCTCGATCAGAAACGCGATCTGACGCTCGCGGCCATCGGACCTGCGACGGCGCGGGCCATGAACCTCGCGGGCTACCGCGTCGCCGTACTACCTCAGGGAACCACGGACTCCGAGGGTCTCTTGAGGCACCCCCGATTGGAGCACTTGTCGGGCCATCGCATCTTGATGGTCCGGGGAACGGACGGCCGGCAACTGCTCCAACAAGAGCTCACGCGCCGCGGCGCAACGGTGGTGGAGGTCGATGTGTACCAACGCACGCCGGCGATTCCGACCCCGGCAACCCTGGCGGCGATCCATGACAGATTCGCGGCGGGTGAAGTGCACGTCATCACCGCCACCAGTTTGAGTTTGGGCAGCGCGTTGCTCGACATGGCGACCCCGGAATTGCGCAGCGACTTCGAACGAGTGCATTGGCTGGTTCCCGCACAGCGCATCGCAGAGGGCCTGCGTGAACGCGGACTGAATGCGCCGCTGCTGCAATCGGATTCCGCCGAGGATCAGGACTTGGTGTCGGCGCTCATTCGCTGGCGCTCCAGCGTATCCGGCGCATAGTCGAACGAATCGAAATACAGCCGGCTCGGATCGGCTCCGCGCGCCGCAAACTCGCCCTGCACCGCGGCTATCATCGCCGGCGGCCCGGCCGCGTACACCTCGTACTCTTCAAGGTTCTCGATGTCCTTGAGCGCGGCTGCATGCACCCAACCGCTCGATCCCGCCCACGCCGGCGAGGGCTCGGACAAAACCGGGACATAGCGCATGCGGGCAGTGCGTCCCTGCAAGCCCTGCAATGTCGCGTGCGCGTACAGGTCGCGTTCGCTGCGAACTCCCCAATAGAGCGTTATGTCACGCTCGATGGAATTTTCGATGATGTGCCTCAAGATGCTGATGAGGGGCGCGATGCCGGTGCCCCCGCCGATCAGCAGCATCGGCGCTGCGTCGCCGGCGGCGCCGCCCGGCGGCTGTGCGCCCCGATAGATGAATTGTCCCAACGGACCTTCGATGCTGAGGAGCGCGCTTCGCGTGTCTTCGTGAAACAGCCGGTCGGTGAATTCGCCGCCGGGAACTCGCCGCACATGCAGCTCCAACAGCCGCGAATCGTGCGGAGGCGAGGCGATGGAAAAACTGCGCCGGCGCCCGCCGGGCAGCATGATGTCGATGTACTGGCCGGCTTCGAAGACGAATGCTTCGGCGGCCGGCAGGCGCAGGTACAGGCCCATGACATCGTGGGATAACGGCAGGGCTCGCTCGATGCGGCATGGCAGGCGCTTGATCGTGGCGCCATCGGCCGGCCGCACCTCAAATGTTTCGACGGTAAGATCGGTGCGCGCCCGTGCCTGGCATAGCAGGATCAAGCCATCCGCAACCTCGGCGCTCGCGAGCCCGAGCGGCGTACCATTGGGATAGTGAATCTCTCCCCGGACCAAGCGCGCGCGGCAGGCGCCGCAGTTGCCGCCCTTGCAGCTGTGCGGCAAATTCAGCGAGGCGCTCAAGGCCGCATCCAGCAGTGACTGCTCCGGGCCGGCGCTGAACTCGACGTTCGAATTTAATACACTGATGCGCACGCGGCCGCCGGGGGGCTGTTCGGTGGGCCGAACCTAGCAGCCCGTCCGAATTTCTAAACCGCCGGTTGGCTGCGTTTGCTGTCCAGCCATTCGCCGATCGGCTCCCACTGCTTCCAATCCGGCCAGGCAAGATATTCGGGCAACTCCAGCACACCCATTCCCCTCGAGTATGCGCGTACGTAATTCTGCGCTTCGCGCAGGCAGCCGAGGTATGGCACCTTGAGCTTGGTGAGATATTGATCCAGTTCCTCATACACCAGCGTGTTCTCGCGAACCCGATTGGCGATCACGGCGAGGCGCGCTTGCTTGCGCGACACCTTGCCGATCTCGAGCAATTCAGCCATGAAATGTCCGCAGGCCTTCATGTCGATGCTGGACGGCAGTACCGGCACGATGACGGTCTCGGCACGCCGCACCAGCTCGTTCAATTCCGTGCCGTGCACCCGCGCCGGCGCGTCGATCACGAGAATCTCGGTGTCGCGCGGCACATGGCGCAGCCCGTCTTCAAAGGCGGCCACCGCGGTGATCGCCGGCAGATCGGCTGGACGCATGCCGAGCCAATCGAGACTGGAACGCTGCGGGTCATAATCCGCAATGCAGACCTTGTGCCCGTCGCGGGCAAAAAATACGGCGATGTTGGTGGAGAGCGTGCTCTTGCCGCAGCCGCCCTTCGAATTCAAAACCATTATGTGACGCATAATCCCCCGGTTTCTTGGAGTCGGTAAGGTAGAACTCACGCGCGCAATGCGCAACCCCCGCGCGCTAAATTATGGCGCCGCTGCACTCGCGGCAGCGAGCCGCATCGGCTATGCTCATCACCCATGCGCATCGAGTTTCTGAAGATGCAGGGGCTGGGCAACGATTTCTTGGTTTTCGACGCCGCCGCCAATACTCACCTCGACTCGAGGTTGCTTCGCGCCCTCGCCGACCGCCATACGGGAGTCGGCTTCGATCAGGCGCTGATGATGGAAACTCCCAAAGATCCGAACAGCCGCGTGTTCTATCGGGTGTTCAACTCCGACGGTACCGAGGTCGAACAGTGCGGCAATGGCGCGCGCTGTATCGCGGCGCTGCTCTATTCGCGTGCGCCGGAGCTGGGCCGCGAACTCACCATGGGCAGTCCGGGCGGCACGGTGCACGCGCGCATCAGAGACGACGGCATGGTTTCCGTGGACATGGGCGTGCCGATCTTCGATCCGCCGTTCACGCAGTCGCTGGATGTCGATGGCGCAAAAGTCGAGTTGAGCGTGCTCTCCCTGGGCAATCCTCACGCGGTGCTGCTCGTGGACGATGTGAAAAACGCGCAAGTCGAGCGATTTGGGCCTAGTATCGAGCGGCATCCGCGTTTTCCCAATCGCACCAACGTGGGCTTCATGCAAATCGTCGATCGTGGACATATTTTGTTGCGGGTGTTCGAACGCGGCGCTGGCGAAACCCTGGCATGCGGCACGGGCGCCTGCGCGGCGGTTGCTGCCGGCAAACGGCGGGGACTCCTCGACGGCGATGTGCGAGTCGACCTGCCAGGCGGCACGGCGATGGTGAGCTGGGCGGGCGCCGATCAGCATGTGTGGCTGACCGGGCCTGCGACGACGGTTTTTACAGGTTCTATCGATTTAACGCGATTCACGGGAGCCAAACAATGACGACGAGTCACGCGCGCGGGATCAAGCAGGATGTTCTCAGCGACCTGAGTGTGGGTGAATACCTGCAGACCTATCCGGATTTTTTCGAGCGCAATTCGCAGCTGCTCACCAAGCTGCGCCTGCCGCATCTGCGCGACGTAGGAGCCACCGTGAGTTTGGTGGAGCGCCAAGTGGAAGTGCTGCGGGAGCGCAATCAGGCGCTGGAGCGAAAGTTGAAGGAACTGGTGGACGTCGCGCGGGCCAATGACGCGCTGGCGGACCGCATTCATCGCTTGAGCCAGCGTTTGATTCGCGCGCATTCGCTGCTCGAGTCGATCAACGCCGTCGAGGCTTCGCTGCGCGAGGACTTCGACGCCATGCATTCGGTCCTGGTGCTGTTCCTCGAGGAGGCGCGCTCGCTGGAACCGGAAGTGGGCCGCTTCCTGCGCATTGCCGCCCCGGCAGACGAGGACATCAAGAGCTTTGAAACTTTATTGACCGCGGGCAAACCGCGCTGCGGACAGGTCCGCGACGCACAGCGCGACTATTTGTTCGGCAAGGATTCCGTCGCCATCGGTTCAGTCGCCCTGACTCCGCTCGGTCAAAAGGGCGCGCTCGGAATTCTCGCCATCGGCGCGAGCGACGCGGAGCGCTTTCATCCCGGCATGAGCACCGAATTCCTGTCGCGCATCGGTGAACTCGTGACCTACGCTCTGATGCGCTAGCGGTATCGGTGGAACCGCAGCAACGCGAATGGATTGACCGGTTTCTGGCGCATCTCGCGCTCGAACGGCGCTTGAGCAGCCACACGGTTGCGGCCTACCGGCACGATTTGCTGACCTTGATCGCGTTCAGCGCGCGCCGCGACATCCAGCGCTGGGACGCAATCAATAATGCTCAAGTTCGCGCCTTTGCGGCGGCCGAGCATGCGGGCGGTATTGCGCCCCGAAGCATTCAGCGGCGCCTGTCGGCGGTGCGATCGTTCTATGAGTTTCTGCTGCGAGAGGGCGCAGTGGCGCACAATCCCGGACAGGACGTGCGTGCGCCGAAAACCAAGAAGCGCCTGCCCGCAACCTTGGACGCGGACCAAATGGCGCGGCTGCTCGACTTTCGCGCCGAGGATTCCCTGTCGGCGCGCGACAAGGCCATCATGGAGCTGTTCTATTCGTCAGGATTGAGATTGAGCGAACTGGTGGGATTGGATTTGTCGAGTCTCGATCTTCGGGATCGCACGGTGCGCGTGGTCGGCAAGGGCAGCAAAACGCGGATCGTGCCCATGGGAGGCCACGCCATCGAAGCGCTCAAAATGTGGCTCATCGAGCGCGCGGCATGGGTGCGCGAGGGAGCGGCGCAATCTGCGCGGCGCCCGGACCCCCTGTTCGTCGGCCGCAGCGGACGGGCCCTCTCGGTTAGGGCCGTGCAGCTTCGCGTCGAAACTTGGGCGCGCCGCCAGGGATTGAGCATGCATGTGCATCCCCACATGTTTCGCCATTCCTTTGCCTCGCATCTGCTCGAATCCAGCGGCGATCTGCGCGGCGTGCAGGAGCTCTTGGGCCACGCCGACATCAGCACCACCCAGATCTATACCCACCTCGATTTCCAGCGCCTGGCCAGCGTCTACGACGCCGCACATCCGCGAGCCAGGCGCCGAACCCCGAGCGCTTGAAAGGGCCGCGATCGGCCCCACCGTACGCAAGGAGCCCAAGGCTTCACATGAATCACGATCCCAATCGCATCTACGGCACCACGATTCTGGCCGTGCGGCGCAATGGCAAGGTTGCCGTCGGCGGCGACGGCCAGGTAACGCTCGGCCAAAGCGTGATGAAATCCAACGCGCGCAAGGTGCGCCGTCTATACGGCGGCAAGGTGCTGGCCGGATTTGCGGGCGGCACGGCCGATGCGTTCACGCTATTCGAGCGCTTCGAGGGCAAGCTCGAAAAATTCGGCAATCTCACGCGCGCGGCGATCGAATTGGCCAAGGACTGGCGCAGCGATCGCAGCCTGCGGCGGTTGGAGGCGCTGTTGTGCGTGGCTGATGCCGAAAGCTCGTATGTCATCTCAGGCACCGGCGATGTGATCGAGCCGGAGCACGACTTGATTGCCATTGGTTCCGGCGGAGGTTTCGCGCAAGCGGCCGCTCTCGCCTTCATGCAGAGCGATATGTCCGCGCGCGACATCGTCGAGCGCTCGCTCAACATCGCCGCGGACATCTGCATTTACACCAACCGCAATCTGACCATCGAAGAGCTTTAGGAACCTGTGAGTATTTGATGTCGCAGATGACCCCGCGGGAAATCGTCGAAGAACTCGACAAGCACATCGTCGGCCAAAAGGCCGCCAAGCGCGCTGTCGCCATTGCGCTCCGCAATCGCTGGCGGCGCCAGCAGGTGGCCGAATCGCTGCGTCCGGAAATCACGCCGAAGAACATTCTGATGATCGGCCCTACCGGTGTCGGCAAGACCGAGATCGCCCGCAGACTGGCGCGCCTCGCCAAGGCGCCTTTTATCAAGGTCGAGGCTACCAAGTTCACGGAAGTGGGTTATGTTGGCCGCGAAGTTGACTCGATCGTCCGCGATCTTGTTGAGATCTCCGTCAAAATGACGCGAGAAGAGGAGATCTCCAAAGTTCGGCATCGCGCCGCCGACAGCGCCGAGGATCGGGTACTCGACATTTTGCTGCCGCGCGCCGCCGCCGGGTTTACCGGCGATGGGGCTCCCCGGGACACCGATACCCGGCAGCGCTTTCGCAAAATGCTTCGCGAAGGCGAATTGGACGATCGGGAGATCGAAATCGAAGTGCGCGCCATGCCCTTGGGCGTTGAGATCATGGCTCCCCCGGGAATGGAGGAGATGACCCAGCAATTGCAGGGAATGTTTCAAAACCTCGGCGGCGGCCGTACGCGTCCCCGCAAGGTGAAGGTCCGCGAGGCATTGAAGCTCCTTGTCGACGAGGAAGCGTCGAAAATGATCAACGAAGAGGAACTGAAGCTTCGCGCCGTCGAAAACGCCGAGCAGAACGGCATTGTGTTCATCGATGAAATCGACAAGATCGCGCGGCGCCAGGAAACCGTCGGCGCCGACGTGTCTCGCGAGGGCGTGCAGCGGGATCTCCTACCGCTGGTCGAGGGCTGCACCGTCAATACCAAGTATGGAACCGTGAAAACAGATCACGTGTTGTTCATCGCATCGGGCGCCTTTCATATGTCGAAGCCCTCCGATCTGATCCCGGAACTGCAAGGTCGTTTGCCGATTCGAGTCGAGCTCGAGCCCTTGGTGGTGGGGGATTTCGTACGCATTTTGACCGAGCCGGATGCGTCATTGTGCCGTCAGTACACGGCGCTGCTGGCCACCGAGGGCGTGACGCTGGAATTCGCCCACTCGGGCGTCCAGCGGCTTGCGGAAGTTGCATTCGAAGTCAACGAACGCACCGAAAACATCGGCGCTCGCCGCTTGCACACCGTCATGGAGCGATTGCTGGAGACGGTGTCTTTCGATGCGGCCGACCGCAACGGCACGCATGTCCTGATCAACCGCGAGTACGTCGAGGGCAACCTCGGCGAACTGGTCAAGGATCAGGATCTGTCGCGGTACATCCTGTGAGCGCCTCCTCGTGAGCGCCTCCTCGGGTGCGCCGCCCCGCGTGCCCCAGCCCACGCATATCAAGCTGCGCACCGCTTCGCGCATTCTCGAGGTTACGTTCGACGATGGATTGCACGTCGAACTCCCGTTCGAATATCTGCGCGTGTTCTCTCCCTCGGCCGAGGTCCGCGGTCATGGCGGCGGCGAAGGCGTTTTGCAGACCGGCAAGCAGAATGTAGGGATCAGCAGCGTCGAGCCGGTGGGAAATTACGCGCTGCGCCTGTTCTTCGACGATGGGCACAATACAGGCCTTTACTCCTGGAGCGTGCTGCACGAGCTGGGACGAGAGCGGGCCGCCAATTGGGCGCGCTATGTCGAGCGCTGTGCCGAGGCCGCAAAAGCGGCCCGGTAGGATCCTCCTTGGCCTAAACGTTGGCGCGAGTCGGCTACAATGCGCTTGACATCATGAGGCGCCATGGCTGACCCCGATCACACGGTGGATTTTGGATTTGAGAAGGTCGCGTCGACGGAAAAGGCGGCGCGCGTGCACTCGGTCTTCGCCTCAGTTGCCGGCAAGTACGATGTCATGAACGATTTGATGTCGCTCGGGGTGCATCGCTTGTGGAAGCGATTCACGTTGTCGCTGACCGGTTTGAGGCCGGGGCAGAGCGCGTTGGATGTGGCCGGAGGCACCGGCGATCTGGCCGCCGGACTGCTCCGCCAGGTGGGTAAGTCAGGGCGCGTGGTCCTGTCGGATATCAATCCAAGCATGCTGGAAATCGGGCGCGACCGATTGCTCGATGCGGGCTTTGTGGGCAATGTGCAGTGCCTCGTTGCGGACGCGCAAGCGCTGCCCTTCGAGAACGATACGTTCCACTGCGTCACCATCGGCTTCGGTCTGCGCAACGTCACCGATAAGGCGGCTGCCTTGAAGTCCATGCACCGCGTACTGAAGCCCGGAGGGCAGCTATTGGTGCTGGAGTTTTCGACACCAGTGGCGCAGAGCCTGAAATCCGTATACGACGCCTACTCGTTCAAGGTCCTGCCGCTGCTCGGCCGGATAGTGGCCAACGATGAGGCAAGCTACCGATATCTGGCGGAATCGATCCGCATGCACCCGGATCAAGAGACGCTGCTCGAGATGCTGCGCACCGCCGGCTTCGGCCAAACGCGCTATCACAATCTCACCGGCGGAATAGTCGCTGTGCATCGCGGCTACAAGATCTAGCATGCCGGCGACTTCCGCCTGGTTGGCATCGGCCGAAGCTGTCTTTAATAGAAGCATCGCCGCTTCCTCGCAGGCGGCGGCTCTTGCGCGGCGCCTCGAAGGCACCAGCCTGCAAATCGACATACCCGGAGTCACTCGCATTCGCGCGGCGGTATTCGCCGGCAGACTGGCGCTGCTCTCGGGCGAGCCCGCCCGGGGCGACGCCTCGCCGGGCGACGCCTCGGCATCGGCCCCTGACGCCGAGATCTCGGGATCGGTGCCGGCGCTTTTGCAATTGCTGAAGGCCGGACGGCCGTCGGATCAGTCCAAGGTGTCGGTGCAAATCCGCGGCAACGCCGAAACTGCCAATCTATATCGCGAGTTGTTTGCCGCCGCACGCCCCGATTTGGAGGAAGAACTGTCGCGCTGGATAGGCGACATGCCGGCGCGCCGCCTGTCGGAACTGGCCAAGAGTGTGCGCTCTTGGGCGCGCCGCGCCCGCCGCACCGCCGGCGAAAACATCAGCGAATACCTGCAGGAGGAAGGACGCGACCTCGTCACCAAGACCGAGATGGAAGAATTCCTGCGTGGCGTTGACGGCGTGAGGGAAACCGTCGACAGGATCGATGCGCGGCTCAGGCTGCTGGAACAGCTCCCAAGGGGCAGGCCCTGATGCGCCTGCGAGTTCTCGCCCGGCTGCTGCAAATTCAGCGCGCACTCGTCAGGCACCGCCTGGACGATTTCGTGCGTGCCACGCATCTCTACAGACCGCTGCGCTTTCTGTTCTTCGTGTCGCCGTGGACTTGGTTTCAGCGCAGCATCGGCACCACGCGCGGCGAGCGGCTGCGCCTCGCTTTGCAGGAATTAGGCCCGATATTCGTCAAGTTCGGCCAGGCGCTCTCGACGCGTCCCGATCTGCTGCCCGCCGATGTCGCCGACGAATTGGCTAAATTGCAGGATCGGGTGCCGCCGTTTCCGGGCGAGCTCGCCATTCTCGACATTGAAAAGACCTTTGGCCGGCCGCTGGCGGCGATCTTCGGCAGCTTCGACTCCAATCCACTCGCCGCCGCCTCCATAGCGCAGGTGCATGCAGCCACCCTGAAGAATGGCAGCGAAGTTGTGGTCAAGATCCTGCGCCCCGGCATGCTCGAAGTGATCGACTTGGACCTCGAGGTGTTGGATGCGCTGGCGAAGCTCGCGGATGAGTACTGGGAGGAAGCGCGCCCGATAAGGCCGATCGAGGTGGTGCACGAGTACCGCAAGACCGTAACCGATGAACTCGACCTGATGCGCGAGGCCGGCAACGCCGCGCAGCTGAAGCGCAATTTCTCAGGTTCCTCGCTGCTCTACGTTCCTGAGATCTACTGGGATTATTGCCGCCCCAACATCCTGGTGATGGAGCGTATTCACGGCATCATCGTCAGTCAGGTCGATGAGCTGCGGGCGCGCGGCACCGATATCGCCAAGCTCGCCGAAAACGGCGTCGAGATATTTTTCACGCAGGTGTTCCGCCATAATTTCTTTCACGCCGACATGCATCCCGGCAATATTTTCGTGCAGGTCGACGATCCCAAGAACCCGCGCTATGCGGCGGTGGATTTCGGCATCGTCGGCACCTTGCAGCCCCGCGATCAGCACTACCTGGCTGAAAATTTCATGGCGTTCTTCGAGCGCGACTACGGGCGGATTGCGGCGCTGCACATCGAGTCTGGCTGGGTGCCGCGGGGCACGCGGGTCGATGAACTCGAGTCGGCGGTACGCACCGTTTGCGAGCCCATCTTCAACAAGCCGCTCAAGGAGATTTCATTCGCGCTGGTGTTGCTGCGGCTGTTCGCGACCGCGCGCCGCTTCAATATGCAGGTTCAGCCGCAGTTGATCCTGCTGCAGAAAACCTTGTTCAACATCGAAGGACTGGGCCGGCAGCTGTATCCGGAACTCGACCTGTGGAAAACTGCGCAGCCGGTGCTGCGCGCCTGGATGCGTGAACGCACCAGTCCGCGCACCATCGTCAGGGAGATTAGAGCGCGAATCCCCGATGCGCTGATGACCTTACGCGAGGTACCGCATATCCTGCAGACTGCGGTGCGCGAAGCGGCGCAAGGAACCCCAGCCGCGGTGGAACCGCTCGGCTTGGCTGAAATGCGCGCCGAAACCCGCCGCCTCGGTTTGCGGCGCGAAACGGCGATCGCGGCTGGCGTGCTGTGGCTCTCAGGATTGGTGTGGCTGGCGAAAGCCGACCAATATCAGTGGTTGGGCTGGCTGCAGATGTGCGCTGCGATACTGCTCTTCATCAAGATGAGATCATCGAAGCTGCGAATCGAATGAGAATCCCCATCGAAGGCTCGACCACCTATCGCGGCCGCAATTCGCGGCCGAATCTGCCCGCGCTCGTGGCTTTTGTCGGCGTTGCCTTCTGCGTGGGCGCATTGGGCGCCGTGTTCTCACCGGGCGTATCCAAAAGCGCGGCGCAGTGGTACGCCATGCTGGCGAAACCTGCCTGGCTGCCGCCGCAGAATTGGTTTGGTCCGGTGTGGGCGGCGCTCTATCTCTTGATGGGAATCGCGGCGTGGATCATTTGGCGCGAGCGTTATCACCGCGGCCGCGGCGCGGCAATCGGCGCCTATGCCGTCCAGCTGCTGCTCAACGCTCTGTGGGCCCCGCTGTTTTTTGGCCTGAAGAATATCGACGCCGGCTTGTTCGTCATCGTTGCTCTGTGGTTGGCGATCGGCTGGACCACTCGGGAATTCGCAAAGGTAAAACCCATTGCGGCGTGGGTCATGGCGCCGTATTGGATTTGGGTCACCATTGCTGTTGCAATGAATCTCGCGCTCTGGAAATTGAATCCGTGATGGCAACGCACAACTGTAGGCATTGGATTACGACCGTTCGCGCGGCTAAGCTGATCGCGCTCGCAATTTTGTTCGATCAATATGAACACGCTGGGTCGAGTACATCATCGCGAGAATCAGGGGCTAAAGTAATCTCTGCCAATCCTTCTATGCGCAACTTTTGCGTTAGCTGGAATTCGCGACCTACCCCATGAGATTTCAAGCGCGATGTACTCGACCGCAGCAGCGGGCCGCGACGTGGCCTTAGGTTCGCCCCGCCGCTTCGATTCGCCCCACGACGCGCACCCGCGCACCCATCTTCTGTGCAACGGCCGCTATTCAGTGATGTTGACGGCGGCCGGATCAGGATATAGCCGCTGGCGCGACTTGGCGGTGACGCGCTGGCGGGAAGATCCCACCTGCGACCCCTGGGGTTCCTACATATATTTGCGCGACGGGCGAAGCGGTGAGGTTTGGTCCGTGGGATACCAGCCCGTGGGGCGCGACGCTGATAGCTATGAGGTCGCCTTCTTCGAGGATCGCGCCGAATTCAGCCGCAGGGATGGATCAATTCTCACCGCCATGACGATCGTCGCGGCGGCCGACGACGACGCCGAGGTACGGCGCATCTCGCTGACCAATCAGGGAAGCGGCGTACGGGAAATCGAATTGACCAGCTATGCAGAAGTGGTCTTGAGTCAAGCCGCCGCGGACTGCGCTCACCCCGCATTCTCCAAAATGTTCGTGCAGACCGAATACATCGCGGACTTCGGTGCGCTCCTCGCCACGCGCAGGCCGCGCGAACCCTCGCAGCCGCAGATCTGGATGGCGCACTTCTGTGTCGTGGAAGGTTCCGCCATTGGCGATCTGCAGTTCGAGACCGATCGAGCGCGATTCTTAGGCCGCGGGCACGACGTGCGCCATGCGGCCGCCATAGCCCAGCCTCAGCCTTTGTCCAATAGCGTTGGAACTGTCCTTGACCCGGTGCTGGCGCTCAAGCGCCGGGTGCGATTACAGCCGGGCGAAACCGCACGAGTGGCGTTCTGGACCGGCATCGCAGCGAGCCGCGAAGAGACGCTGCGCTTGGTCGAGAAGCTGCAAAACGCGGCGGCTTTCGATGCTGTAAGGACGCAAGCGTCCTCGAGAGCGGCGGCGCAGCTTGAGGATCTCGGCGTGAGTCTCGAGGATGCGCAGTTATTTCAGGATATCGGCGCGCAACTGTTGTATGCCGATTCGACCCTTCGCGCGCCTGCCGAGGTTCTGAGGAACAATCGCTTGGGGCAGTCCGCGCTGTGGCCGCACGGAATATCCGGTGATCTTCCCATCGTGCTGTTCACCATCGACGCTGCGGCCAATCTGGATGTCCTCGCCCAGCTGCTGCGCGCTCATGCGTTTTGGCAGCTTAAGAATTTCAGCGTCGATCTGGTCATCTTGAATGACGATTCGTCGGCCGGCTCGACTCTACAAGCGGCGCTGGAGGCCGCGATAAAAGAGCGCCGCGGCGCCGCAGCGCCCACACTGCTGCGCGCCGATGCCATTCCGCCGGCGCATCGTGATTTGCTGCGGACCGCGGCACGCGCGATTTTTGCCGCCAGCGGCGGCCCTTTGGGCAAGCAGGCCGCAACGGCGCAACAGCTCACGCCCGTGCCCGGGCCGCCGCACAAGAGCAGCGCGCCCAAATCTGCAGAGACGGTATCTGCGCCTCCGGTTTCGCCGCTCGAGTTTTTCAATGGTCTTGGCGGCTTTGATGCCGCGGCGCGCGAATACGTCGTCGTTTTGCGAGAGGATGAATGGACACCGGCGCCGTGGATCAATGTCATCGCCAACCCGCAATTCGGCTTCCTGACATCCGCCGACGGCTGCGGCAGCACCTGGTGGCGCAACGCACAGCAGAATCAACTCACTCCATGGTCCAACGATGCCGTGAGCGATACGCCCGCGGAGGCGATTTACATTCGCGATGAGGATTCCGGAGATCTGTGGAGCGCGACTGTGCTGCCCATTCGTGAGCGCTCAACCAGCTACACCGTCCGGCACGGCTTCGGCTACACGCGTTGTGCACAGACTTCGCACGGCATTTCCCTCGATTTGCTGCAATTCGTTCCGCTCGAGGATCCCGTGAAGATTTCACGATTGAAAATAGTCAATCGTTCGGACCAGCCGCGCCGGCTCTCTATCACGTACTACCTGGACTGGGTGATTGGAAACCAGAACAACCGCGCGGCTCCCTACATCGTGACCGAGGTCGAGCCGAAGACTCGCGCGATTCTGGCGCGCAATTCCTGGGCCGCGGATTTTCAGCCGCAAGTCGCCTTCATGGACATGGCAGGCCGGCAGCAATCGCATACCGGCGATCGCGCCGAGTTCATGGGCCGCCACGGGTCGCTCGCCGAACCTCAATCGCTGCTCGCGGGGCAGCCCCTGTCGGGCCGGGTCGGCACGGGTCTCGATCCCTGCGGTGCGATGCAGACGGCGATCCGCTTAGGTACGGGAGAAAGCGCCGAGCTTACGCTGCTGCTTGGCGCGGCGAACTCCTCGGCGGCGGCCGCGGCGCTCATCGAGCGCTGCCGGTCGTTGGATCTGGATGCGGTTCACGGAGGCGTCACTCGGTTTTGGGACGAGACTTTGGGTGCGATTCAAGTCAAGACGCCGGATCGCTCCATGGACGCTCTCGTGAATGGATGGCTGTTGTACCAGACCTTGAGCAGCCGCGTCTGGGGACGCACGGGCTTCTATCAATCGAGCGGCGCCTACGGATTTCGCGATCAATTGCAGGACGTCATGGCGCTGTGCGTGTGTGCGCCGGCGATTGCACGCGAGCACATTCTAAGAGCGGCTGCGCGGCAGTTCACCGAGGGCGACGTACAGCATTGGTGGCTGCCCACATCCGGCGCGGGCATCAAGACGCGGGTGTCGGATGATCGCATCTGGTTGGCGTTCGTGGTCACGCACTATCTGGAGACCACCGCGGACTTCACCGTGCTCGATGAACAAGTGCCCTTCCTGACCGGCGGCCCGCTTCCGCCCGGCACGCTGGAGAATTTCTCATCTCCGGCATCGGCAAATCCTGCCGCGCTCTACGAGCATTGCGTGCGCGCCCTCGACTCCAGTTTGACCGTGGGAAGCCACGGGTTGCCGCTGTTCGGAACTGGTGATTGGAACGATGGCATGAATCGAGTCGGCATCGAGGGACGCGGTGAAAGCGTGTGGCTCGGTTGGTTCCTGCACACCACCTTGCTGCGCTTTGCAGGCGTTGCCGAGCAGCGCGGCGAATCAGTCAGCGCCGCGCAGTGGCGCAAGCACGCGGCGCAGCTTCGCGAGGCGATTGAGCGCAATGCGTGGGACGGCGGTTGGTATCGGCGCGGCTATTACGACGACGGCACGCCCTTGGGTTCGGCGTCGAGCGATGAATGCAGGATCGATTCCATCGCGCAATCCTGGGCCGTTATTTCCGGCGCCGGCGAGGCCGGCCGCGCCGCCCGCGCGATGTCTGCCGTCGATTCACAGTTGGTCGATCGCGGCGCCGGTATCGTGAAGCTGTTCACCCCGGCCTTCGATCACACGGCTCACGACCCGGGTTATATCAAAGCATACCCTGCCGGGCTTCGCGAAAACGGCGGGCAGTACACGCATGCGGCCACCTGGACGGTGCTTGCCTTCGCGTTGCTCGGCGACGGCGACAAGGCGGCCGAGCTCTATTCCATGCTGAATCCCATCAGTCATTCGAGCACCTCCGCCGCGATCCAGCGCTACAAGGTTGAGCCCTATGTGGTGTGCGCGGATCTGTACTCGGCACCGGGCCACCTCGGCAGAGGCGGATGGACTTGGTATACCGGTTCGGCCGGCTGGATGTACCGTACCGGCGTGGAAGGCATCCTGGGAATAATTCTGCGCGGGGAGGTGCTCAAGGTTGACCCGTGCATTCCGCGCGTCTGGCCGGGCTTTGAATTCACCTTCCGCCACGGTTCATCGCGCTATCGCATTGCCGTCAAGAATCCGCATCACGTCAGCCGGGGCATTGCGCACGCCTCCTTGGATGGCCGGGATTTGGCGGGCGCGGCCTGCGAAATCAAGCTGATCGATGATGGCCAAAACCATCAGACCGAGATCACCTTGGGGTAGCCGCGCGGCTCGAGCCGCGGCCGTTAGTCGGCGCCGTTTTGGGATTTTGCCTTGAGCGCGTTCACGGCCTTGGCCATGAGCATTTTGGCGACCGCGCTGGCAGGCACCATCCGCAATAAGCGCATGGCCAGCGCCGGACGCGCAAGCAGAAGACCTCCGGCCAATGCCCCGAGCGCTCCGAGCCCGCGGCTGCTCATGAGCGCTCGCATGGTGCGGCTGCGCGGGAATCCGGCATGCCCGTTGTGCAGCGCGCCGCCATCGCCGGCCGGATCGCGCGGCGGGTCGAGCAAGCGTTTGATCTCCGCGCGCGATTCGACCAGTTTGGCGATGATTATCTCTCGAGCAGCGGCATCCCGGTCGATCACGTCTCATCCTCGTCAGATGACAAAATCCGTTCGAGAATCACGCGGTCTTCTTGCCACTCGCGGCGCACATCGGAGAGCAAGGGCGATCGCTTGCGGCTAATGCTGGCGCTGTAGATCCCAGCCACGACGGCCACGACGAGAAAACCGCCGCCCATCCATGCGATCGCCGCCATCCGGTACGGCGTATCCCAGGTGTACGCCACCACGCCGAGGCAGGCGAAAAGCACCACAAACAGCGCGCATACGGCCACCACCGCGCCGGCGAGCAGCTGCGCGCTGAGTTCGCGCTGCGTTCTCGCCAGATCCAGTCCGGCAAGGTCGATGTAGGCGGCGATATGGCGCAGCAGCGCAGGCGCAGCTTTCGGCAGTGACCACAGCGCTCGCACGTTGCGCCCTGAAGCCTAAGAGCGGCGCGTCGCTAAAATACCCACCACTGCGCCGACCAAAGCGGCGATGCCGATCGCTTGCCACGGGCTTTCGCGTACGTAGTCATCCGCGGTGCTCGCGATCTCCTGAGCCTGGCGTCGAATGTTGCCGGCGCTGTCGGCGACGCTCTGCTTCGCGGCGTCCACGGCTCGCTGAACTTTCCCGCGGACTCGAACCACATCCGCATCCTTCAGATCCGCGATGCGCGCCATCAAGTCCTCGACGTCCGCGATCAAGCTTTTGATCTCACCCGAAGCGGCCGTTTTGATGTTCTCGATTCCGTCGCTCAAATCGTTCTTCACACGACGGCCGGTGGCACGCGCCTGGTCCGCCGTATTGTCAAAATTGGTTTCCATTGGTTTCTCCTGGTTTGAGGTCTTTGCCTCGCGAATGCGTGCAACATTACCACCGGTACTCTGAGGGTGCAGTAGCCGTCCTGCCATCGGCACGCCCCCGGGCCTGCCTGTAGGAATAGGCCCACATGCTAGACTTTAGGCCAAGGACGCGGGCAATACATGAAAATTTTCGGCGAAGAGCTGGGCGGGCAGGGCCGATGGTATATCGCCCTGCCGCCGCTCCTGCTGATAGGGTTTCTCACCGGCCTTTTTTTCCTTGCCATCGCCGGCCAAGCGCGGCTCTATGCCTCCAACGAGCGTGTGCACAACTCGCAAATGCAGCAGCAGGCCCTCGCCGAGTTTGCGGGCCTGATAACGGGTGCCGAGTCCGCCCAGCGCGGCTACTTGCTGACGGGTGAGTCGGCCTATCTGCCGCCCTACACCGATGCCGTCGCAAGAGTTGGCGCGGCTCTCGATCGGATGAACCTCGCCTATCGGGGCAAGGACGGCAGCCGCGAGTTTCAGGAGCTGCGAATCTTGACCGGACGCAAATTGGGGGAACTCGAGGACGGCGTTGCCATTTATAAGAAAAAGGCGATCTCGCCCGCGGCGAGTACGTTGGGCACTGACCTTGGCAAGCGCACCATGGACGACATCATGGCAATCTTGAGCGCCATGACCCGCGAGGAAAAAGCCGAGTTGTCGGCGGCCACGGCGCAATGGCAGAGGGATTTCAGGCTATCCCGCTGGGTCACCGCCGCAGGAGCCATCCTCAACATCGGGCTGGTGTTTCTGGCCATACGGCTGGTATACGCGGACATGCGGCGCCGCGCTCAACAGGCGAGCCACCTGCGCGATCAGAAGCTCGAATTGGAGCGCCAAGTGGACACGCGCACGCGGGAATTGACGGCCCTGTCCACGCATCTGCAGGGAGTATCGGAGCAGGAAAAATCCGCACTTTCACGCGAGTTGCACGATGAGCTGGGAGGACTTTTGGTGGCCGCGCGCATGGATCTGTCCTGGCTGCAGCAGCGCCTGCCCACCTCGGATCCTCAAATCGAGCAGCGCTTCAAACGCATTCACGAATCATTGAGCGCCGGCGTCGATTTGAAGCGGCGGGTGGTCGAGGAATTGCGGCCCACCCTGCTGGACAACATGGGATTATTTGCGGCGCTGCGCTGGCAATTCAAGGAAACCTGCCGCCGCAACGGACTTAAGTGCACCGAAACCATTCCAGAGTCCGAAATGAGACTTCGTCCCGAAGCCGCCATCGGCGTGTTTCGCGTCGCTCAAGAGGCATTGACCAATATCCTGAAGCACGCCGAGGCCAGGTCGGCGGACCTTGCCATCAACATGCGCGAGGACATCTTTGCCTTGCGCATCTCCGACGACGGCAAAGGGATTGCAGCCGGCCGCCTCATCACCAGCACATCGCACGGACTCGTCTCCATGCGTCACCGAATTGCCGGGCTCGGCGGCACTTTGGAAGTTCTCACGCCGCCGGGATCTGGCGGCACCGTCGTGACCGCCGTGATCCCTTTGGATCGTATGCTGCTCCCTTGAGCTCGCTGATGCCCCTCTAGAGTCCGCTTCGCGGCGCGATCGGCGAACCGCCGTTGCCGATCACCACCTCGACGCGCCGGTTCAATTGCCGGCCGCCGGATTCGCTGTTGCTCGCCACGGGATATGACTTGCCGTAGCCTTCGGTGCCGATTCGCGCAGGATCAATGCCGCGCGCCATCAGCGAGTTCTTCACGGCGTCCGCGCGGCGCTGCGACAACGCTTCGTTGTACTCGTCGGAGCCAACGCTATCGGTGAAGCCGTCGATCTGAACGCGCCGGTCGGGATGCTCGCTAAGGAACTTCGCGAGTTGGTCCATGGTGCGAGACGCCCCCGGCTTCAACTCCGATCGGCCCGTATCGAACAGCACATCCCCGAGGGTGAGGACCATTCCGCGCGATGTCTGGGTCGCCTTGAGCGCCTCCAGTTCAGCCTGAGCAGCGGCCGCTTCGTCGGCCGCCGCATCCCGCTGAGCCAGAGCGACATCCGTTTGGCGCTTGGCGATCTGGACTTCGCGGGTGCGTGCCGCCAGCATGATTTGATCGCGTTCGGCCTGGCCCGCCGCCACGCGGGCATCATCCGCCTTGGCGGCCGCGTGCGCCTGTGCAATGCGCGCCTCCTCGGTCGCCAAATAAGCCGGCTGGTCGATTTCATCGTACTTGCGATGCGCCGCCGCGTCCTCCGCGATCGCCAAATCCTTCCTCGCCGCCTCCAGATCAAGCGCGGCATACCTGGCGACATTGGGGTCCGCTTCCGCGCTCTGCACCGCGGCACGCGCCCTCTCCAGCGAGGCATTCGGCTGGGGCGTCGTGGCACAGGCGCCGAGCGCCAACGCGAGGCCAATTCCCGTCAACAGTTTCCCGTTCATAATTAACATCCTCATTGAGTGGGTTGCGAATTGCGCAGCGCTTCTTGCCGCAGCGCCGCCATGCTCGCGTCAAATTCGGCTGCCGCCTTGTGGGCACGCTGCGACTGAGCGGTGGCTTCCGCCAGCTGCGCGTCCACATTCGCCTTCTCGGCGAGCTGCGTCGCGGGCTGCGCCTGCCGATCGGCCGCCGCCTTTTGGGCGCGCGCCAACTCATCGCGTGCGGCCGCCATTTCCACCGGCGCCAATTCCGGCGCGCCGCTTTGCTCGGCGCGCTGTACTGATGCGGTCGCAACGGCAAGTTTCTCGTTGGGGATCGGGGTGCTGGCACACCCTGCCATCGCAAGGGCGATAGCGGCGCAAATACCTGCGCCTTCGGCCAGCTTTGAGAATCCTGATGACATGTCACATCTCCTGTTTGGTGCACAAGATGTGGAGCAAGTGGCGTGCCAAGACAAAACCCGCGCAATGCGCGCTCCGCGGGCAAATTTCACCCGCAGCACGCTTACTTTGTGTAGATTTTTCCGCGGCCGGTGGTAGACATTACGCCGATGTCAGAGCAACCACGACAGTAAAAACAGCTTAAAAAGCAGGGAAAAATACCCGAATGCCGACTTGAGCGAGCGTGCGTCCGTTGATCGAGAGCGCCGCTCAGTGCTTCGACAAATGCGCTTCGCAGATTTCGTGCAGCACTTCCGGAAGCCGCCCGTAGTCGCGGGCCTTGTCCAGAAAATGCGTGGCGCCGAGCGCCAGCGCCGCGTTCTTGTATTCGGGCAGATCGTAATTCGTCAGCACGATGATGCGCGGCTTTTGCTGGTTTGCCGCCAGTGCCCGCATGACGCCAAACCCGGTGCCCTGCTTCAAGTGTAGATCGAGGATGATTACATCCACCGGCTCACGCTTGACCGCCGCCAGCGCGGTAGCCTCGGAGTCCGCAGTTCCGATCAGCTCCACGTCCGCGATCTGGCGAATGGCCTCAGTGAGCCTTTCCGTCAACACTTTGGAGTCTTCCACCAATAAGACTCTCAATGCCTGAGACATTATGAGTCTGCCCTTTTCAAAAGCGTTGGTTGTCTGCATGTCGCGTACGGAAACGTCTTCACCGCGTTTCGCCTATTGAATGAGTCCATTGCGCAATGCATAGGAAGTGATGTCGGCATTGGCCGTGAAGCTCATCTTCTCCAGGATGCGGCTGCGATAGGTACTGACGGTTTTCACACTGAGGCTCAGCTCATTGGCGATATCGGACACGCCCCTGCCCGCGGCCAATTTGCAAAAGATCTGGAATTCGCGGGTCGACAGCCGCGCGTGCAGCGGCTTGTCCGGGTCGCCGTCCAGATCCGCCACGAGAATTTCGGCAAGCGCCGCGCTGACGTAGCGCCGCCCCGCTAGAACGGTGCGCACCGCCTTCATCAATTCCTCGGGAGCGCTGTCCTTCGACAAATAGCCGCTCGCACCCGCGCGCAGGACATTGACGGCGTATTGCTGCTCGGGCAGCCCGCTCATGACCAGAACCCGCACGTTCGGATGGCCGGTCTGGATGTGCCTCAAGATATCGAGCCCGCTGCGGTCCGGCATATGAATGTCGAGCAGGACCAAATCCCATTCTTGTTTGCGCAGTTGATCGAGCGTCTCATTGCCGCTGGCCGCCTCACCCACCGCGTTGATGCTCGCATCAGCTTCAAGGAATTGCTTGAAGCCGGCTCGAACCACCGCATGATCGTCTGCGATCAGTACTCTAGACACTTTTTATCTCCAGGTTTCGTGCGCAGTTAGGAGTTGGCGCACTCTTGTCTTTGTGAATATCCGTTGAGCTTGTTATACAGCGTCTTCAGGCTGCACCCCAGCGCGTCCGCCGCGCGGCGCTTGTTGCCTTTGAAATAATCCAGAGTGGCTTCGATCAAAGAGCGCTCCATATCGTGGATCCGCGATCCGACCCGTATGTCGAGACGGCCGCGTTCGGTACTATCCGTTTGGACGGCATGGTCGCCGCTGCGCGCGGCTCCGCTCTGGATGAGCGGGGCCAACTCGAGTGTAGTATCGCCGAGAATGAAGGCGCGCTCGATGCAGTTTCTCAACTCGCGCACGTTGCCCGGCCACGAGTGCTGCTTGAGCGTGATACGCGCCAGCGCCGACAGGCGCTTCTGGGTCGAGGCCTGACGGTTGAGTTCGGCGAGGAAATGGTCGGCGAGAAGCTCGACGTCCGCTCCGCGGCTGCGCAGCGGCGGCAGATCGATCGGGAAGACGGCGACCCGGTACAGCAGGTCTTCGCGAAGTTGTCCGCTTTGTACCGCTTGCAGCGGACAGCGGTTGGTTGCCGCGATGACTCGAACGTCGCAGGTGTATTCGATGTTCGCGCCGACGCGATAGAACTTGCGGGTCTCCAGGACGCGCAGCAGGCGTGTCTGCATCTCCGCCGGCATTTCGGTGATTTCATCGAGCAGCAGCGTGCCGCCATTCGCACGTTCAAACACGCCGGCATGCGCGCGGACCGCGCCCGTGAAGCTGCCCTTCTCGTAGCCGAACAGTTCCGCTTCGATGAGACCCGGCGGTATGGCGCCGCAATTGATCGCGATGAACGGTTTGGCGCGGCGCGGGCTGCACTCGTGAATCGATTGTGCGGCGAGTTCTTTGCCGGAGCCGCTCTCGCCCGTCAGCAGCACGCTCGCCTCGGTAGGCCCCACCCGCTCGATCAGGCGGAAGACCTCCTGCATGGCGGCCGAAGCGCCCAAGAGTGAGCCGATTGACGGGATGGGCGATGGTGACGCGCGCTCCGAAAAGCTATAGCTGACATTGTCCATAAGATCTCCTGCTCGCGCCCGTCTGCGCGCCTCCCGATGTAATCGTTACACTGAACAAGTGCTGATTTGTAACCTGTGCCGCTTATCGTAGCCAGGGCCGGGGGCTGATCCTGCGCTCGGAATTCGCGCTTCGGCGCGTAGGTGTTTGTCCGACAGCGTGCTCCAAGCGCTTGATCCCTAAGACTGAATCCGGCTCGATTGCGATCAGGAACGATCGCCAACGGCGGCCGAATGACCGCTGGCACAGGCTATGCAATCTCAAGACCCCGCGCCGCACCGCCAGCAGCTGGTAAATTGTGCCTCGAGTTCCTCGCCGCACTGCGGGCAGGTCCAGGGGGAGCCTCGGGGCGCAGCCGACGCGCTGGCCAAAGTGCGCAAGGCCGCGGCTTCGAGCGCGTCCTCGACCCACAGTTGCGGCCAAGTTTCCAGCATTGGCAAGTCGCCGAGCGCGCCGGCCAGATATTGGTTTCGTAACTCGCTGTCGATTCCCGCACTGATCAGCAAGTTGCGCGCGTGCGCCACCTGCAGCAGCGAGGCCGCGCGAAATACTCGCTTCATGGTTCTAGGAGAATACTCAGACAGGCTCCTTACCGCAGCGACCTCAAGAACGCGCCCACGTCCTCGCCCTTTTCCAAAGTTTCGACCAGCGCCGAACCCACCACAACCCCGTCGACGTGCGGCGCAAAACGCGCCACCTGATCCCGCGTGCGAATGCCGAACCCCGCGCACACGGGCACGCTGGAGCAGCGCTTCACCCGATCCATGTAGTCGAGCACATCGCTCGGCACTTCGGCGGACTTGCCCGTGGTACCTGTCATGGTCACCGCGTAGACGAAGCCTTCGGCGCGGCGGCACAGCATCGCCAACCGCTCGGGAGGGGTCACCGGCGTGACCATCTGCACCAGCGCGATGCCTTCGCCTGCCAGCGCCTGCGCAAGATCGCCGCTCTCCTCGAATGGCAAATCCGGAACGATGAACCCAGCCACGCCGGCCTCTGCCGCGTCTTTTGGTAATGTATCGAGGCCATAGGCGAGCAACGGATTCAAGTAGCTCATCAACAGAATCGGAGCGCGGTGGCGCGGCTGTATCGATTTGAGCTGTTCGATTATCCACGGCAGCGTCACGCCGTCGGCGATGGCAACGAAGCTTGCACGCTGAACGGTCGCGCCGTCGGCCATCGGATCGCTGAACGGCACGCCGATTTCAACCACATCGCAGGCAGCGGCCACCGCGGCGAGGTTATCCTTGAATTGCCGCCGCGTCGGGAAGCCCGCGGTGAGATACCCCACCAATGCCGGCCGGCCCGTCCCGGCGACCGAGCGAATCGCCGCGGAAATGGCCTCGCGCGGCGCTGCCCGCATCAGCGTAGGCCGCCCATCAGTGCGTTCCCATCAGCGCATCCCCTTCAGGAGCGTGTTCTGCAGAATCGGCATGTCCTTGTCGCCCCGGCCCGAACAGCCGATGAGAATTTGCGCACCGGGATGATTGCCCGCATAGCGGCGCGCGCCGAAAAACGCGTGCGCGGTTTCGATCGCCGGAAGGATTCCCTCATACCGGGCGCATTCCGCCAATGCATCGAGCGCTTCGTCGTCGGCGGCTGATTCGTAACTCACGCGTTTCGAGCGCATGAGATACGCATGCTCAGGACCTACTCCGGAATAGTCGAGCCCCGCGCTCACCGAATGCGTTTCGCGCACCTGTCCGTAGGCGTCCTGCAGGATCAGGGTATAGCTGCCTTGCAAAACTCCCGGCGTGCCGAAAGTCAGTGAGGCCGCGTTGTCGCCGAGTCCGGCGCCGCGTCCTCCGGCTTCTATGCCGAGCAGACCCACGCCGGCATCGTCGAGAAATGGATGGAACAATCCGATGGCATTGGACCCGCCGCCGACGCACGCCACGGCCACATCCGGCAGGCGCCCCGCCTGTGCCAGCATCTGTGTACGCGCCTCGCGGCCGATCACCGACTGAAGCTCGCGCACCAGGTAGGGATACGGATGCGGCCCTACCGCAGACCCCAAGGAATAGTAGGTGCCGTCCGGATCCGATACCCAATCGCGCAGCGCCTCATCGATGGCGGCGCGCAACGTCTTGTCGCCTCCGGTGACCGGCACCACCGTCGCGCCGAGCAGCTGCATTCGTCCGACGTTGGGAGCCTGACGCTCGACGTCCACGGCGCCCATATACACCACGCAGGGCATCCCTAAGCGCGCCGCCGCGGCTGCGCTCGCGACGCCGTGCTGTCCGGCGCCGGTCTCGGCAATGATGCGTTTGGCGCCCAAGCGCTTGGCCAGCAACGTCTGGCCTATCGCATTATTGATTTTGTGCGCGCCGGTGTGAGCGAGGTCCTCGCGCTTCAACCAGACACGCGCTCCCCAGCGCTTGCTCAAGGAGGGCGCGTATGACAGCGCAGTCGGCCGGCCCACCCAGGTGTTCAGCTCCTGTGTGAACTCGGATTGAAAATCGGCGCTGTGCAAATACCGGTCGATGCCGGCCTGCAGACGATCGAGCGCAGGCACCAGCGTTTCCGGGACGTAGCGGCCGCCAAAAACGCCATAGCGTCCTTTGGCGTCGGGAAAATGCTGTGCAGCAGATGATTCGCGAAGCTGTGAACTCATGAATCGTTCTCCAACATGGCGGCCGCCGCCCGCACCACCCGCACGAACTCGTGAATTTTCGCCGGATCCTTCACGCCGGGCTCCGATTCGACGCCGCTGCTGACATCAACCCCGAAGGGCCGCACCGCTTGAATGGCTTCCGCCACATTTTGCGCAGACAGTCCGCCGGCGAGGATGACCTCGGTTTGCCGGGCGAGCTCGGCGGCCCGGCCCCAATCCGCGAGTTCGCCGATGCCGCTCGAGGGGCCTTCGAACAGCATCCGCGAGGGCAGTGGACTCGGCGTCTTGCGGCCGAATCGCACCACCGGCAGCACTTTGATGTGCGCGGGAATCTTCAACTCGCGCAAATCCTCGACATCGGTTTGAAAGTAGTCCGGCTTGAGAATCCTGCAAATCTCATCCACCTTCATCTGCAAGGGATGCTGCGCCACCGCGATGCGCAGGATCCCCGGCGGGGCAAGCGCGGCCAGCTGCGCGGCCTGCCCGGGCGTCACCTGGCGCGGACTCGGGGCAAACACGAAACCAATAGCGTCGACATTGCATTCGGCCGCGGCGCTAACCGCATCGGCGCCCGTGATGCCGCAAATTTTGATCCACATGGGGCCGAGTGTAGCCATTTAAGAATCCGGTGTCCGCGCAACAGTCAATATTTCACGAAGCAACTGTCCGGGATCATCGTGCGTCATCAACGCCGTTCCGATCAACGCCAGACGGTACCCCAGCCGCAGCATGCGTTTTGCATCCGCGGCTCCGGCGACGCCGCTCTCGGCCACCGCGGGCCAGCCGCGGGGCAGCAGAGGTGCGAGCATCTCGAATCGCTCCCGCACCACCTCGAGGGTCTGCAGGTTGCGGCTGTTGATGCCGATCAACAGCTGATCAGCCCCGCCCCCTGGGGCGCTCGGGCGCCGCGCCAGAATGTCGCGAGCGGTTTGCAGGTCCGCCTCATCGAAGGCTTCCAGCAGCACGAACATGCGGTATTCGGCGGCGGCGTCGAGCAGCTGCGAAATCTGCGGGCGCGACAACATTCTCAAGATCACCAGCACGCCGCCCGCCCCCGCGGCGCGCGCCTCCAATACCTGGTACGGATCCACCAGGAAATCCTTGCGCATTGCCGGCACGCCCAGCGGCAAGAGCACCGCGCTGGCCTTGAGCAAATGCTCCAGCGCTCCGTCGAAACGCGTGGGCTCGGTCAGCACCGACACCGCGGCTGCGCCGCCGCGCGCGTACGCGGCCACCCTTGCGAGCCAGTCGTCGCTGCGCGAGCCCAAAACTCCCGCGGCCGGAGATTTGAGCTTCAGTTCCGCAATGACGTCGAATCGCCCCGACAAGCGCAGTGGTGCGCTTAAGGGCGCGGCCCTTGCGCGGCGCTCCAACGCGGCGAGCGGTTCGAGCCGCGCGGCCTGCACTACGCGCTGCGCGCTCGCCTGCGCCATCTCCTCCAAGAATCCGCTCACGGTATTCCTCGCAGCGGTGCGTTCGCAAATTCGCGCAGGCGTGCAAGCCACGCTCGAGCCTTTCCGCTTTCAAGGCCGGCGCGCGCCGCCGCGATACCGGCCGACATCGACGGCGCTCGGCCGGCGATCATCAAACTTAAGCCACATTGCAGCACCAGCGCCTCCAAATGCGCTCCGCGGTCGCGGCCCTCGAACACATCCACCAAAGCAGCAAGATTCCTGTTGGCGTCGCCGCCGCAGAGTTCTGCGGGTTGGCAGCGCGCGATGCCCAATTCCTCCGGATCAATTTGCAGCCGGCGCGCTTGGCCTGCCGCGACGTCGAATGCCAGGAAGGGTCCGATCGGCGTTGCCTCATCCCAGCCAGCCGCGCCGTGCACTACCCATGCTCGCTCCATTCGCATGCCGGCCAAGGTCCCGGCCATCAATTCCGCGGTCTCGGCGTTGTAGGCACCGGCCAGCAGAAAACGCAGCGGCACAGGATTGGTCAGCGGCCCCAGCAAATTGAACACCGTGCGGATGCCGAGGGCGGCGCGGATGGGAGCGAGGGCTTTCATCGCGGGATGAAAATAGGGCGCGAACAAAAATGTGAAGCCCGTGGCCGCGAAGCACTCTGCGGCGCGAGTCTCCTCGAGCGGCAATGCGAACCCAAGCGCTTCGAGCAAGTCCGCGCTGCCGCTGCGGCTCGAGATTCCCCGATTGCCGTGCTTGACCACCGGCAAGCCGCAGGCGGCGGCCAGCATGGCGGCGCCTGTGGACAAATTGAAGCTTCCAGAGGCATCGCCGCCCGTGCCGACAATGTCGATGGCATCGACGGGATCGGAGGTCCCCGGCAAAATCAGCTTGCGGGCGAGCTGGCGCATCGCTGCGGCGAGGCCGCGCACTTCGTCGGCGGTGACTCCCTTCATGCGCAGGGCGGTCAGCAGCGCGCCCGCCATCGCAGGCGCAAGATCGGGCGCGGCGAGCATCGACATCAATTCAGCGGCCTGCGCCTCACTCAAGTCGAGCCGCTGCAGCAATTGTTCCAGCGTTTGACGCGGCGTGGACATGCTACATCTTCAGGAAATTGCCCATGAGAACCGGGCCGTCCGGCGTGAGCACGCTTTCCGGATGGAACTGCACGCCCTCGATCGGCAGGGTCCTATGCCGCACACCCATGATCTCGCCCTGCGCCGTTCGCGCCGTCACCTCGAGCACGGGCGGAATGCTGTCGGCCTCGGCGATCAGCGAATGATACCGGCCGGCTTCGAAATCCTGCGGCATGCCGGCATACACCCCCTTGCCGTCATGCGCGACGGACGAGACCTTGCCGTGCATCAAGCGCGCTGCGCGTACCACCTTGCCGCCGAATACTTCCACCACGGATTGATGGCCGAGACAAACGCCGAAAATCGGAATGCGCCCCGCGAAGGCTTGAATCATGCGCATGGAAATTCCCGCATCGAGCGGCGTACCCGGTCCCGGTGAAATGACCAAGTGCGTGGCGCCGAGATTCTGCGCCTCAGCCACGCTGATGGCATCGTTGCGATGCACCTCGACTTGCGCCCCCAACACCAGGAAGGCCTGCACCAGGTTGTAGGTAAAGGAGTCGTAGTTGTCGATCAACAATATTTTGGAACTCATCCCTAAAGTCCTTCCGCGGCGAGTTCGAGCGCGCGGCGCAGCACCGCGCTCTTCGCCATCAGCTCATCGTATTCGGACTTTGGAGCGCTGTCGGCGACGATGCCTCCGCCGGCTTGATAGCTGTATGTATCGCCGCGGAATACCAGCGTACGAATGGTGATGGCTTGATCCATATCGCCGCGCCTGCCGAAATAGCCCACCGTCCCGCCGTAAAGCTGGCGGCCCACAGGCTCGAGTTCGTCGATGATTTCCATGGCACGCACCTTCGGAGCGCCCACCAGCGTGCCTGCCGGAAAAGTTGCCGCGAACAGGTCGAAAGCGTCCTGACCCTGAGCCAGACGGCCTTTCACACCGCTGACGATGTGCATGATGTGGCTGTAGCGTTCGATCACGCGATACGGATCGACGCGCACCGAACCCGCGGTGGCGACTCTGCCCAGATCGTTGCGCGCGAGATCGACCAGCATGACGTGCTCGGCATTCTCTTTCGGATCCGCCAACAATTCCGCTTCCAGCGCAGCATCGCTCGCATCGTCGGCGCCGCGCGGCCTGGATCCTGCTATCGGCCGCAATTGCGCGTGGCCTTCATGGCACTTCACCAGAGCTTCGGGCGATGAGCCGACGACCGTAATGTCGCCGAGCTCGCAGAAATACATGTACGGCGAGGGATTCAAGAGGCGCAGCGCGCGGTACACCTCGAACGGCGCCAGCGCATGAGTCCCTTCGAACCGCGAGGCGAGCACCAATTGATAGACGTCGCCGGAAGCGATGTACTCCTGCGCACGGCGCACGCGGACTGCATGCGCTTCTTGCGTCAACGATGGCGTCGCCGGAGAGAACCTGCCCGGCGACAGGATGGCCGGCACCGCGCCGCGCAAAGCGCGAATGACCTCGCGCCGCAGGCTTTGCCGCTCCGCCTCACTGCCCTCGTGCAGCAGCGCCACGCCGCGGGTCAGGTGATCGAATACCAGCAACGAGCGCGGCGCGACGTAGTGCGCATGGGGAGTCGCGGTTGTATCGAGGCTGCGGCCCGGCAGCCTCTCGAAATAGCGTACGGCATCGTAGGCGGTGTACCCGACCAAGCCCCCGAGCAGCGGTACGCCGGGAATTTCCGGCGTCGGGCGGGGCGCGCGGGCCAGTGCCGCGCGCAGCACGCTCAAGAACTCCTGTTTGGATGACGGCCTGGGCGATTGCACGCCATCGATGTGAACGCCCGTCCCGTCCATCCGCACTTCCAGACACTCCCCGAAACCGATGAAGGAATAGCGCGCCAGCCGTTCCCCTCCCTCGACGCTCTCGAGCAAGAATCGGGGCCGAAACGGCGCAAGTTTCAGATACGCCGAAACCGGCGTGTCGAGATCGGCTGCGATGTCAAAAGGTGCTTTCATCTGAAAAACCTGCGGACAATAAAAAACCCACCACCACTCTTTGAGCGGAGATGGGTTCTGGCTAACGACTCGAGATTAAATCTTAAACGACCAGCCCACTCCTTTAGGAGAGGCGCCACCAGGAGGCTGTGCGGACGATGTGCGCGGTCGACATGCCGCGAGTATCGCCGCCCGGAGCCGGCAGCGTCAACTGCCAGAAATGGTCAACTTGCGCTTTTCTTGGCCTCCGCCTGGAGGTTTTTCTTGAATTTGCGGGTCAGTTCGATGAATCGGGATGTAAGTCCGATGTCCTCGTAAACCGGATCCCCATGATCATCCCGCGAAATCTCTCTCGGACCTTTCTCGTAGGGCATGGCGGCGGCAATTTCATCGAGCGCCGCGCCGAGCAAATCCGTCACGATCTCCTCGATCGGCTGGCCGGGAAACAACTCCGCCAAAGCCTGCAGTCTCGCCGCATCGTCGAGCGGCAGGCGCACGGAATATTCCCTGGAAGTCCTTGCCGGAACCGCCGTTTTCTTCCACCGATCGAGCAAGGGCTTGAATTTCACGACTACTCCGCCATACCTACCCTACGTGATTCATACATTATAGACCGCGGGGATGAGACATCAGCACCAGAACCAGCCCCACCATTAACTCACCTCACATAAGCAGCGAAGGCGCGGCCGCCAATGGCGGCGGGTGGCGCCGCAATCTGCTGGGGGTGTTTGCCTACGGCAGCCGTGCGTTGGCGCTGGTGTGGAGCACCAACAAGGCCTTGAGCGTGGGCCTCGCCTTGCTCACGCTCATCGCAGGCGTGCTGCCGGCGGGCGTCGCCTATGTGGGCGCTAAAATTGTCGATGCCGTGATTCATGCCGCGGAATTGCACCTGCAGAGCGGCACGACCTTCCTGACCGATGTGGTGCGCTACGTTGCCATGGAGGCATTGCTGGTTGCCGCCACAGCCATGGCTCAGCGCGGCATCTCGCTGTTCCAGTCGCTGCTTCGAGCGCAGCTGGGCCAGCGCGTCAACGTCATGATCTTGGAAAAGGCGCTCACGCTCGACTTGACACAATTCGAGGATTCCGAGTTCTACGACAAATTGACTCGTGCCCGCCGTGAAGCGTCGAGCCGTCCCTTGAGCCTGGTCATGCGAACCTTCGCGCTGCTGCAGAATGCGATTTCGCTGATTTCCTTCGGCGGTCTCTTGTTCAGATTTTCGCCTTGGGCGGTCGCGCTGCTGATATTGGCCGGCCTGCCTGCCTTCCTTGCGGAGGCGAAGTTTTCCGGCGAGGCCTTTCGGCTGTTCCGCTGGCGCGCGCCGGAGTCGCGCATGCAAATCTATTTGGAATCCGTGCTGGCGCGCGAAGATTACGCCAAGGAAGTCAAGCTCTTCGAACTGGGGCCGCGCTTCCTGCATCGATACCGCGACATATTCACACGCCTGTATCGCGAGGATCGCGACCTGACATTGCGGCGCGACGCGTGGGGGTTTGGTTTGGGTCTGCTCGGCACGGCCGCCCTGTACGGAGGCTATGTGTGGATAGCCGCCGAAACCGTGCTGGGCGCCATGACCGTCGGTCAGATGACCATGTATCTCATGTTGTTTCGTCAGGGGCAATCGGCGGTGAGCGCCGCGCTGACGGCAGTCAGCGGTTTGTACGAGGACAACTTATATCTGTCGAACTTGTTCGAATATTTGGAGCAGCCCGTTGGCCGCACCACCGGCGGCAGTCAAACCGCAGGGCCGCGCCCTGGAGACGGCATCCGCTTCGAAGATGTCGAATTCGTCTATCCAGGCGCCTCCATGCCGGCCTTGTCGGGCATCGACTTGCATGTTCGGCCCGGCGAGAGTCTGGCCCTGGTGGGTCAGAACGGCTCCGGCAAGACCACGCTGATCAAACTGCTGACCCGCCTCTACGAGCCGACCCGAGGCAGGATTCTGTTGGATGGCATGGACCTCAAGGAATGGGATGAAACCACGCTGCGTCAACGCATTGGCGTCATCTTCCAGGATTTTGCGCGGTACCAGATGCTGGTCGGCGAGAATATCGGCGCCGGCGATGTGCGCGCGTTTGATGATGAAGCGCGCTGGCGCAGCGCCGCCGTCAAAGGACTGGCGGCGGATTTCGTCGAACAGCTTCCTGGCACGTATCACGCGCAGCTCGGCAAGTGGTTCAAGGACGGGCGCGAGCTCTCGGGCGGACAGTGGCAGAAGATCGCCCTGGCGCGCGCCTTCATGCGCAGCGAAGCGGATATCTTGGTGCTGGATGAGCCTACCGCGGCGATCGACGCGGGCGCCGAAGCGGAAGTGTTCGAACACTTCCGCGAACTCACGCGCAACCGCATTGCCATCGTCATTTCTCATCGCTTCTCGACCGTGCGTATGACGGATCAAATATTGGTGCTGGAGGAGGGCCGCATCGTCGAACGCGGCAGCCATGAATCGCTGATGGCGGCCGACGGCCGTTATGCAAAGCTATTCACTTTGCAGGCACGCGGGTATCGTTAGCAGTATGAAAACAGCAATATCTACCCCGCTTCTGGAGACTTTTTTTCTCGGCGCTCTTCTTGCCGGCGCGCTGACTCTTGGTGCCTGCGGCCGCCGCGACGCGCCGGCCGAAGCTGCGCCCGCGGTAAAAATGGGGACCTACCGCGTAGTTTTGAATGTGCCGGGCGGCGAACTGCCGTTCGGTCTTGAACTCGCGAACCAAGGCTCGGCCACTGTCGGCTACATCATCAACGGCAAAGAGCGGGTTACATTGAGCGAGATCAAAATCGATGGATCGCACCTCGAGATCCGCATGCCCGGTTACGAGACCCGCCTCACGGCCGATGCCAAAGGCGATCAGCTGACCGGCGAGGTCAATCTTGACAAGCTGGGCGGCAAGGATCAGCGCATCCCGCTGCGCGCGACCTTGAACCAGGGGTATCGTTTCTTTGCGGATCCCCCGGCCGATCACGCCGATATGTCGGGGCGTTGGGCGGTCAACCTCGTCGATGATCATGGCAATTCTGAATTTGCCGTGGGCGAGTTTACCCAGAGCAACGATGTGCTCACCGGCACATTTTTGACGCCCACCGGAGACCAACGCTTTCTGGCAGGCCAGGTGCGGGGCGATGAGCTGTACCTGTCCACCTTCGACGGCGCTCATGTGTTCTTGTACAAGGCAAAGCTCGGCGCGGACGGCAGCCTGGCAGGAGACTATTGGTCGGGATTGGCTTATCACGAAAAGTGGATTGCCAAGCGGGATGCCGGAGCCGTTCTGCCGAATGCCTATGGGCTCACGGCCATGCGCGCCGGTTCGAAAAAATTCGATTTTTCCTTCCCCGATCTGACCGGCAACCTGGTCACATCGAAGGATGCGCAATTTCGCGGCAAGGTGCTCATCGTTGCGCTTGCCGGCAGCTGGTGCCCGAACTGCCACGACGAAGCGGCGTTTCTGGCGCCGCTGTACAAGGACTACCGGTCCCAGGGTTTGGAGATCGTGTCGCTGATGTTCGAGCACTTTGGGGACTTTCCGCGTGCCGCCGAGGCAACGCAGCGATTTCGGCAGCATTACGGCATCGAATACACGACATTGATCGCGGGAATCTCGGACAAGGATGACGCGGCGAAGAAGCTGCCGATGCTGGATCGTGTCTACGCCTTTCCCACCACCATTTTCATTGATCGCAAGGGCAACGTGCGCAAGATACACACTGGATTTTCCGGCCCCGCAACAGGCGATCACTACACGGATTTCGTGAACGAGGTCAAAGCCACTCTTGATCAATTGCTCAAGGAAACCTGATGCCCTCGTTCGATGTGGTGTCGGAAATCGATACGCATGAATTGACGAACGCCGTCGATCAAGCGGTTCGCGAGCTGACGCAGCGCTTCGATTTCAAAGGCACGGATGCCACCTATGAATTGGAAGAAACCACGGTGACCATGACCGCGCCCGCGGATTTTCAGCTCAAACAAATGCTCGACATCCTCAAGCTGCGGATCGCCAAGCGCGGCATCGATGTGGGCTGCCTGGAGGTGAAGGATCCCGAGGTGAATCTGGCGAGGGCCAAACAGCTGGTGATCTTGAAGCATGGCATCGATGCCGAGGCCGGGCGCAAAGTCTCGCGCCTGATCAAGGATTCCAAGCTGAAAGTGCAGGCGCAGATCCAGGGCGACAAGGTGCGGGTCGTCGGCAAGAAGCGCGACGATCTGCAAGAGGCCATCGCATTCTTGCGCAAAGCGGAAGTCGGCGTCCCGCTGCAGTTCAATAATTTTCGCGACTAGACCAGCTTGGAAGATCCTGCCATTTCAAGGCATTGCGGCGCGGGCGGCGGTTTTAGTCCCTGCATTGCGCGATGACCGCCGCTTGGATCAAAATGTGCCCACATTGCACCTGAGGAGCCTGCTTCATGGGAACGAATTCACGGTCTTGCGCCTTCGGCGCAATGCTTCTTTTGGCTGCGGGCGCGGCTCATGCGGGTAAGTGCGCCGATACGGTTGCGCTATTCAAGAATGCGGGTGAAAGTGCCGCGTTTGTTTCCGCAAGCTACGCGTACGCTGTGTTTCCGACCATCGGTGAAGCCGGATTCATTGTCGGCGGCGCACATGGTACGGGCTGCGTGTACGAGCAGCACAAATACGTGGGCAATGCGGCCATGACGCAATTGAGCGCGGGCTTTCAAGCCGGCGGAAAGGCCTACAGCCAAATCGTCTTCTTCGAGGATAAGCGCGCGCTCGATGAATTCGAATCGGGCTCATATGAGTTCAGCGCGGGCATCAGTGCGACGGTGATCACGGCGGGCGCGTCGGCGAGCGCGGGCACCACCGGAGCGACTTCCAGCGCGAGCGGCGGCAAGAAGGATGCGGGCACGGCCAGCAGCGGCTATCAGAAAGGCGTGGCCGTGTTCGTGATCGCGAAGGGCGGCCTCATGTATACGGCGACGGTCGCGGGCCAGAAATTCACCTATAAGCCGCTGTAAGAGCAAGTCATCACATGCGCGCATTCAAGCCGGCCGCGGTCAAGTTATTGCTCCTGGCGAGTCTGACACTGCTGGGCCTTGGCGCCTGCGGAGCCTCGGACTCGTTCGTCATGACCGGCACCGCGCGGCCGCCGATTTCCCCGGCTGACGTGAAGATCTATTCGCAGCCGCCGCCGCAGTTCGTGGAAATAGCGCTGCTCAATGCGTCGAGCAAGAGTGTTTTCAGCCCCGGCGGTCAGCAGACGGTCGACAAAGTGATCGAGCGCCTGAAGGAGCAGGCTGCCAAGCTCGGCGCCAACGGCGTCATCCTGGCCGGCTTCTCGGATCGTCAAACAGGTTCGGTGGGAACGGGCGTCGGTTCGAGCTCGGCGTCGGGTAATTCCGCGGTTGGCGTGGGTGCGGGCGGATCGCTTGGCATTTACAAAAAAACCGGCCAGGGCACCGCGATCTTCGTGCCCTGAGTTTTCCTCAGCCCGCTTCGCGCAGCAGCCGCTCCAGGCCCAATAGTTCGTCCCAGCCGGTGTCCGAAACCGCGCAGTAGGTAATATCGCCCTGCTGCCAGAAAGCGAGGTGATAGCCGCTGCGCGTTGTATTGGCGGGCGCGTGGCGATCGCCGGCCCAGCTGAACACGTTGATGATATGCGCGCCGTGCTGATACACCACGACGGCTGAACGCTGATGGTCCAGATAGTCGGCTCGACCGCCCAGGAGCCGGTAGCCCTGGGGTTCGAAGTCGGCTACCACCGGCGACACGTCGGTATGGCCTGCAAACCACGGCTTCACCGTGTGCTTGTCGGTGGACACCACATCGATCAAGTGCGACGGCATCAGTGAGCGCACGTGGGCGCTGACCAAGTCGGTGACCACGGGATTGTTGAGCGGCGGCGCCAATAAAAAGAACGCGAGACTCGCGGCGAGCGCGGTGCCGCCGATACCGCTGAAGGCGCCCGCCCAAAATGAAGCCGGCCGGCGCAGGACGGGTCGCCGCGATTTCAGCGGCAGCACCTCGGCTTCCTGATCGAGCGCGCGCGTGAGCCGGGCACGCAGCGCCGCCGGTGCGCGCTCATAGGTCGCCTCGCTTCGCAGTGCGGCGCGCACCTGCTTGAGATCCTGGAGGAGCGCGCGGCACTCGGCGCAATGCTCGGCATGCCGCTCGATCTCCGCGGCGGAAACCGCGTCGAGTTCACCGTCGAAGTACGCCTGCGTACGCAGCGATTCAGCGCACCGCACGCGGCTCTCCCGCGGTTTCCCGCAGCAACTTCGCCTTCAACGCGGCCCGCGAACGCGCCAACCGCGACATGACCGTGCCGATCGGCACATTGATGGCGGCCGCGATTTGCGCATAGTCCATCTCCTCGATTTCCCGCAGCACCAAAACTACGCGATGTTCCTCGGGCAACGAGGATATCAGCCGATCGAGCAGTTGCTTCTGATCGTCGAGGATCGAAGCCTCCTCCGGATTCCGAGTGGTCGCGATCATGGCATGGCCGTCTTGTGCATCGTTCTCTTCCGGTAGCGGCACCAAGGCGCGCCGTTGCTGCTGCTTCACCGACGTGAGGTGGCAATTGCGCACAATCGTGAACAACCATGCCTTCACATCCGATCCTCGCAATGCGTCGAAGCCGCGAAATGCGCGCAAAATGGCCTCCTGCACGATGTCGTCCGCATCGCCGGGCGAATAGGACAACCACCGTGCGAACCGGTAGGCCCCGTCGAGATGAGGCAAAACCTGCGCCTCGAATCGAGCGCGTTTTTCATCCATGAATGCTAAGACTCACGCGGGGACTCCTTTATTCCCAAGAGCAGATGGTTTTTGATGGGTATGAACCTGTCCGCGGCGCGAATCAACGCGGCCGCCGTTAGTTCAGCTACCCCGTAGATCTCGACCCGCACGGAGTGCATTTTCCTGATTTTTTGCACCAGCAGATCGAAATCGCCGTCGCCGGTGGCCAGCACGACCACGTCGGCTTGGGGGGCGTACTCCAGAACGTCCAAGGTGATGCCCACGTCCCAATCGCCTTTCGCGGAGCCGTCCCCGCGCTGTATGAAGGGCTTGAGCTTCACCTCGAATCCGATCGCGCGCAGAATATTTTGAAACTGCCTTTGTTTCTCATCGTCGCGCTCGATGGCGAAGGCAATCGCCTTGACCACCTTCCGGTTCTCGGTCACCTCGGCCCAGAATCTGTTGTAGTCGAAATGACGCGAGAACTGCTGCCGTGTGGTGTAGTAGATGTTCTGCACGTCGACGAACACCGCCACGCTTTTCATCACGAGCGTAGAAAGTAGGGAATGGCGCACAGGCCGGCGCCGATTCCGATCAGCAGCCACGTATTGGAGACAAAATACGGGAACACCATGAGAGCGATGCCGCAGAGCAGCGGGACGGGCGCCCTTTGCCTTCTTCCGTAAATGACAAATCCCAACCCTATCGAGCCGAACAGCAATCCCCACAGCAGCCATGCTTGCACTCAGAGCGCCCCGCGAATGTTCATGGCCGAGTATAGCCCGCGATCGCGTATTCTTAGTGCGCAACACAAGGTGCGCCGTGACCCGAATCCTGCCGTTCACAACCGCTATTCTGCTCGCCTGTCTGCCTTGCCCGGCCCGGGCACAGCAGCCTTTCCTCTCGCAAGCGCAATGGTCGGCGCTGCGCGCCGAGGCGGGCGGCACGGCTGCTTACGAAAACCTGCGCGCACTGACGCGTTTTCATCGCGTCCCCGCGACGCCCGAATTCGATCAAGCGGCCGAGCTGATCCGGCAGCGTGCGCAAGAATATGGACTGCAGGAAGTCCACGCGGAGCGGTTTGCCATCGACGGCAAGATTCACTACGGCCTGATGCAATCCCATGTTGCCTGGGAGGTCGAGTCGGCGCGCCTGTGGGAGATCGAGCCGCGACGATCATTGCTCGGGGATTACTCCACCGACCCCATCCGTCTCGCCGACTACAGCCACAGCGCGGACGTGGAGACCGAGCTCATGGACGTCGGCTCCGGTACCGCCGAATCCGACTATGCCGGCAAGGATGTGCGAGGCAAGATCGTTCTCGCGGATGGCGTTCTCTCGGTGGTGCAGCACCTGGCCGTCGTGAAACATGGCGCCGCGGGCATTGTCAGCGACATGCCCAATCAATCCACCGCCTGGTCGGGACTCGACACCACCATTGTCCGCTGGGGACATCTCGATGCCTCGTTGCCAGATGGGTTCGCCTTCATGGTTTCGCCCGCGAGCGCGTCGGACCTGCGCGCGCAAATGCTCCGCGCGCCTGTGCGTCTGGGTGCCCACGTCAAGGCCGTCGTGGGAGCGGGTCATTGGACGGTCGTTACCGGCACGATCCAGGGAACGGATCCTCGAGCCGGAGAAATCGTCTATAGCTGCCATCTCGATCATGAACGCCCCGGCGCCAACGATAATGGCAGCGGTTGCGTGACCATCCTCGAATCGGCGCGGCTGCTCAATCGACTCATCGCCAATGGCGCTTTGGCGCGGCCGAGCCGCACCCTGCGCTTTATCTGGGGGCCGGAGGTGGAGGGCACCATGGCCTACTTGAGCGCGCACCCGGACATCAGACAATCGATGCGCGCTGATGTGCATATGGATATGGTGGGCGGCGATCCCTTCAAGAACAAATCGATACTGCATGTGACCGAAACGCCTTGGTCGCTGCCCTCATTCATCACCGACGTCGGCGATGTCTTTGCGGAGGCCATCCGCGATGCCGCGGCGGTTTATACGGAAGACGGCACCCATGAGGAGGCGGCGGTCACCGAGGGTCACAATGGGGCGGGCACCCGAAACGCCTTTTTCGTGGATGAAACCCCATACGCCGAAGGCAGCGATCACGACGATTACGATTCCTCGACCATCGCCGTACCGTCGCTATATCTTCGCGATTGGCCCGACATCTACATCCACACGGATCATGACTCCCTCGAGCAGATCGATGCCACCAAGCTTCGCCGCGTCGCACTGTTAGGAGCAGCGGCAGGCTATAGCTACGCGGCGTTGACCGATGCGCAGTCAGCCGCGGTACTGCCTATCCTCGCCGCTCGCGCACAGCAGCGGCTGGCGCGGGGCTTTGAGCGCGCCCAGACGCTTGCTTTGGATAGCCGCCTGACGCCGCGCGACTCCTGGTTCGAAGCCCGCAACTTGATTGCGCAAATGCTGAACCGCGAGCAGGCCGCCCTGCGAACTTTTACCGTATTCACGCACGGCAAAGCGCAGGCGTCGTCGGCCTTCATCGAGACCCTCAACAAGCAGGCGGCCACGTTGAGCGATTGGATCGACGCAGCTGCCAAGATGCGAGGCCTGCACGATCTTTCCCTCGTTGCACCGGCGCACCGGCCGGCGGATGGCGCTCGCATCCCGGTGCGAATCGGCGAATTCGGACCTCTTACCTATCAGAACGACGATGTGCTCATGAATCGTTTGGGTTCCGAGCGGGTGCGCCAGATCAAGCTGCTCGACTCGGATTCGAGCCGGCTGCTGAATGCCCAGGATAGCGGCTCCCTGTACGCCTATGAGATTGTCAACTTCGTCGACGGCAAGCGATCTGCTGCGGATATCCGAGACGCCGTAGCCGCGGAATTTGGCCCCATACCGCTGGAGATCGTGATCGACTATCTCGCCGCCTGCGAGCAGGCCAAAATCATTTCGTTTCGGTAGGCGCCGGAGTGCCGGCCGGCCGTTTCGCCGGCTGCATGCCCTTGGAATAAACGATGCTGCCGTCGTTCTTGACGATGATGGCATCGATGTCATCGATGCGATTGTAAATTTCCAGGGCCTTTTCCGGTCCCAGCACGAATGCGGTCTTGGACAAGCCGTCGGTGCGCGTGGCGTACGGCCCGATGACGGTGGCGCTGCGCACCTTGCTGGCGGAATGACCTGTATGCGGATCGATGATGTGGTGGTAGCGCACGCCGTCTTCGTCGAAGAATCGCTCGTAATCGCCCGAGGTCGAAATTGCCGCGTCGACGAGCGGAATTCGCGTGATCACCTCACCCTCGCCCTTGCGGGGATCGCGGATCCCAACCACCCACGGCTTGCCGAACCGATCGCCGATGATGCGGCTATCGCCGCCGGCGGAGACATAGGCCCGCGTGAAGCCGAAGGATTTCAAGACATCGATGCCTCGGTCCACCGAATAACCTTTGGCGATTCCGCCCAAATCGATGCGCACGCCCTTCTGCGAGAACTGCACCGTCTGATTCTTCGGATCGAGCAGCACATGGCGATAGTTGACCGCCGGCAACGCCTGGGAGATTTGCGTCTCATTGGGATGGACGTGCTTTGGGAAATCGTACATGTACCCGACGCTGGCGTAGGTGATGTCGAAGGCGCCGTCGGTGATGACCGAGTACTCCTTCGCCGTGACCAGCAGGTCGAACAGCTCCTTGCTGATATGCATGGGTCCGTCGGCCGCCTTGGCATTGACCAGGGAAACCTCGCTGGTCGGCTTGTAGGTGCTCATTGTCTCGTCGATGTGGCGCATTTCATCGAGCAAGGCGTCGATGGCGCGCTCCGCCTTGTCCTTATCCTCGGCCCACAATTCCACCGTGATGCGCGTACCCATGATTCCATCGGTGACGCGCCGCACCCATTCGGCGTGCGCGGGGCGCGCGGCGCCGGCGAGAATCAGCAGTGAGACGATGCTCAAAAAACTCTTTAGCTTCATGGTTTCAAGCCTAGCGGGTTTTGCGCAGCCTCGCTCGCCATTGCAGGAACACGAGGGCGCTGCCGATCATGCCGCCCAAGTGGGCAAAATGCGCGACACCGGAGAGAGTCCCGGTGACGCCGAGGAACAGCTCGATGGCCGCGTAGAGGGTGGCGAACAGCCATGCCGGCATGGGAATGGGCGGAATCAAGGGCACGACTTTGCGGTGCGGAAACATCAACGCGTAGGTCAGCAAAAGCCCAAAGACGCCGCCCGAGGCACCGATGGTCGGCGCCGGCGGTGCGCCGAACAGCATCGGTACAAAGAGCTGGGTCAACGCCGCGGTGACGACCGATGCGAAATAGCAGGCGAGCAAGCGCGTGGGACCGACATAACGCTCGATTTCCCCGCCAAACATCCATAATCCCAGCATGTTGAACAGGAGATGAGAGGTGCCGCCATGCAGGAAGGCGTAGCTGACGATCTGCCAGGGGCGAAAATACACTTGACCGTCGATGGGCTGAAGCGGCCACAATGCCAGCTGATCCAGTTGACCCGGCAACAGATTTTGCAGGCCAAATACCAGGATATTTACGGCGACCAGAATAATGGCGGCGGACAATTTCATTTGATGCGCATTCTAACGCGTTCACGGACCCTCTTTTGAAAACAGTATTCCTCGACTATGACAGCGTCTCCACCGGCGATCTGGACACGAGCGATTTGCGCAAGGCGGCCGATGAGCTTGTCCTATACGAATCCAAGGATTTGGATATCGCGGAGTGCATTCGCGATGCCGACGTCGTCCTCGTCAACACACTTCAATTGCGGCGCGAAGTGCTGATCAACGCTCCGAAGCTCAAGCTGATCGCGCTGGCAGCCACCGGCACCGACAACATCGATCTGGTCGCTGCGCGCGAACGCGGCATCGGCGTCTGCAATCTGCGCGCCTACTGCACGGCGTCCGTGGTCCAGCATGTGTGGGGCTTGATCTTGAGCCTCACCCAACATGTGGTCGACTATTCGCGGCTGGCCAAGGATGGGTCCTGGGCGAGAGACGAGGCAGGCACCGTGCTGTCGCAGCCGATTCGCGAGCTGCAAGGCCGCGTGTTCGGAGTGATTGGCTGGGGCGAGCTGGGCCGCAGCGCCGCGCGTGTGGCGGAAACCTTCGGCATGCGGGTGATCGTGGCGAACCGCCGCGGTGAGCCGCCTCGCGAGGGCCGCGTCAAACTTGAGCAACTATTGGCCGAGGCGGACATCGTGTCGCTGCACTGCCCTCTCGATGCGTCGACCCGCGGCCTGATCGGGGCGCGGGAACTCGCACTCATGAAACCCGATGCACTGCTCATCAACACCGCGCGCGGCGCGCTCGTCGACAGCGCCGCGCTTGCCGCCGCGCTCAAATCGGGCAGGCTGGGCGGCGCAGGCATCGACGTGCTCCCGCAGGAGCCGCCGGTGAGCGGCGATCCTCTGCTCGATCCGGACATCCCGAATCTTTTCGTGACGCCGCACATCGCCTGGTCCGCGCGCGAAGCGCGGCAGCGCTGCGTCGATGAAATGGCGGCAAATATCTGGGATTTTCGCAGAGGCGGCCGCCGCGGCCGGGTTGTCTAGCGCAAGGATCCTGGCCGCGGCGGCTTTCAGCCTCTTAACCTCGAGCAGCTTTCTTTTCTCGCTTCGCTGCGCGCTTCTCCTCCAATGTCTTGGTCGGCTTCTTCTTGTCTTCCTTCTTTCGATCCATACCCTTGCCCATGACTTGCTCCTCTATTGACGATGACCACAATCAAGTTTTCGCGCGGCGGCGAGTCGTTATTTTGTGCGCGGGCCGCCCTTCAGAGGGCCGGGCACCGGGATGCCGCCCCAGTGTGGCGCGGGGCGGCTTGGGCGGTTTCTCGCTCACCCGACTGATACGCAATTCCCGGCCCACTACCCGCACCTTCTGTAGATCCTTGAATATCTGCTTGGGCATGCCCTCAGGCAAGTCCACGTAGCTGTGATCCTCGCGGATATCCACACGCCCGATGTGCACGCCCTCGATGCCCGACTCGTTGGCGATCGCGCCGACGATATTGCCAGGCTTGATCCCATGTACCGACCCTACTTCGATGCGAAAAGTTTCCATTTGCGAGGGGCCGGATCTATCCTCGCGCTGCGGGCGCTCCTCGCGGGGCGCACGAGCTACTCGCGGCGGCCGGTCCTCGCGCGCCGCTGGTTCGTCGCGCGGCCTTTCATGGCGCGGCGGCGGCTCCGCCGCCCGTTCCGCTTTTCCGGCCAGCAATAGCGGCGTGCTTCCCTGTGACAGGCTCGCAAGAGCGGCGGCGATATCGATGAGCGGCAGGCCTGTTTCCGCTTCCATTTGTTCGAGTACCGGCCGGTACATGTTGGCCTCGCCTTTGGCGATGGTGTCGCTGATCCTTTGCTTGAACTTGGCTATTCGCAGGATATTGACCGCGTCCACGCTCGGCAGGTTCATCGGTTCGATGACCTGGCGCGTGGCCCGCTCGATTGCCCGCAGCATGTTGCGCTCGCGCGGTGCGATGAACAGGATGGCTTCGCCCTTGCGTCCCGCTCTGCCGGTGCGGCCGACGCGATGCACGTAGGACTCGGTGTCGTAGGGCACGTCGTAGTTCACGACGTGCCCGATTCTCTCGACGTCCAGTCCGCGGGCCGCCACGTCGGTGGCGACCAGGATGTCGATCTGGCCCGCTTTCAAGCGCGCGACGGTTCGTTCGCGCAGCGCTTGCGGAATGTCGCCATTGAGCGGCGCCGCCGCAAACCCGCGAGCCTCGAGCTTTTCGGCAAGCTCCACCGTCGATTGCTTGGTGCGCGTGAACACGAGCATGCCGTCGAAGGTCTCGGCCTCGAGAATCCGCGTCAATGCATCGAGCTTGTGCATGCCGCTCACCATCCAGTAGCGCTGGCGGATATCGGTGGCGGTGGTGGTCTTGCTCTTGATCGTGACTTCGACTGGCGAGCGCAAGTGCTTCGCCGCGATGCGCCGGATGGGCGCGGGAATCGTGGCGGAAAATAACGCGACCTGCCGCGCGGGCGGCGTCTGTTCGAGGATGCTTTCGACGGCATCGACGAAGCCCATGCGCAGCATCTCGTCGGCCTCATCGAGCACCAGCATGGTCAGTCCGGTAAGCTTCAGCGTGCCGCGATTCATGTGATCGATGACGCGCCCGGGCGTGCCCACGACCACGTGCACGCCGCGCCTCAAGGCATTGAGCTGCGGCTGGTAGCTCTGGCCGCCGTAGATCGGCAGCACATGAAAGCCCTTCAAATGCGCCGCGTAGCGCAGGAACGCCTCCGACACTTGCAGGGCCAGTTCGCGGGTCGGGACCAGCACCAACACCTGGGGTTCATGCCGCGTCAAATCGATTCTGGTCAGCGCCGGAAGCGCAAACGCCGCGGTCTTCCCGGTGCCGGTTTGCGCCTGTCCCAACATATCCTTGCCGGACAGCAGCACCGGAATGGTTTGCGCCTGGATGGGCGACGGCGACTCGTAGCCGACATCGGCGAGCGCACGCAGCACCGGTTCCGAAAGCGCGAGATCACGAAAACTCGCGGAACTTAAAGCAGGGTCCGCCGCTACTGCACTCATAGGAAACGCCTTCGGAAAGTAGCCGCAAGTCTAGCGGTTTGTCCGCGTATTGCTACCATGCGCGCCATGGGACGCATATTCGAAGTCAGAAAACATGCCATGTTCGCCCGCTGGAACCGCATGGCCAAACAATTTACCCGCGTCGCGAAAGATATCGCGATTGCGGTGCACGCCGGCGGTCCGGACCCTGCCTCAAACCCGACGCTGCGGCGCGTGCTGCAAAATGCGCGGGCCGTGAACATGCCCAAGGACAAGACCGAGGCGGCGATCCGGCGTGCCTCCGGCAAGGACGCGGCCAACTATGTGGAGACTCTTTACGAGGGCTATGCGCCGCACGGCGTGGCGCTGCTGGTCGAAACCGCCACCGACAATCCCACTCGAACCGTCGCCTCACTGCGCAACATTTTCATGAAGGGCGGCGGCAATCTCGGCACCACCGGCAGCGTCAGCTTTCAATTCAAGAAAATGGGCGTATTTCGTCTGGACCCTTCCCAGGTGAAGGACCACGATGAACTCGAGCTGGACCTCATCGATTACGGTCTCGAGGAAATGGGCGAGAGCACCGGCGAGAAAGGCGAACCGCAACTGGTGATCCGCTGCGCCTTCAATGATTTTGGCCACCTGCAGGAAGCGCTGGAGCGGCGCGGCATCGCGCCCTTGTCCGCCGAGCACGAATACATTTGCTCGGTGCCCATGGAATTGCCTGAGACGCAAGCGGCTGAGGTGCTGGCGCTCATCGACAAGCTCGAACAGGACGATGACGTTCAAAAGGTCTTCCATACCCTGGCGTGAATCGTGAAGTGATTTTAATTTGCGCAGCGCCATCAAGCGCTGCTTAACGATTGTTCATGCTGTCATCCGCGGCGACCTCCCTGCGTTGATCTACCTGAGACCGAAAATTTCTTCAGGAGATCGTCATGAGCAGGTTAATTAAGCTATTGATTCCTATCAGTATTATCGCGATGAGCGGCTGTGTGGTGGCACCCTACGGCTATCACCGCGGATACTACGGCGGATGGTATGGTCCGCGCGTTGCGGTTGTTGCTCCCGCCCCTGTAGTGGTCGTGCGGCCGTGATATGCCGACAGCGGACGGGTGAGATACTTGCGATCTATGGCAAGTCACCCGTTCCGCATCGTCAATGTGTTCACTCAAGCGCAGGGCACCTTTACCGGTAATCCGCTGTGCGTCTTTGAAAACGGTGCCAGCTTCAGCACCGAGACCATGCAGGCGCTCGCGCGCCAATTCAATCTCTCGGAAACCACGTTCATCCTGCCCGCCTCAGAAAAGCGGGCCAACGCCCGGGTGCGAATTTTCACGCCGAGCTACGAGATGCCATTTGCAGGGCATCCCACCCTCGGCACCGCGCATGTGTGCCGCGCGCTGAAATTGGGCGGCGAGTCGCTCATCTTGGAAATGCAGGCTGGCCTCATTCCGGTTCGCGCGGTTGGCGATCGCTGGACATTGACGGCATTGGGCCCCACCTGGCGCGAACTCGATGTCTCTCGGTCAGTACTGGCGGGTGCGCTCGGGCTCGAGGAGCAAGACATCGGCGAGCGGCCCTTGTGGGTCAAGGCGGGCAAGGAACAGCTGGTGGTGCCGCTGACATCGCTCGAGGCGGTGCGACGCGTCAGACCCAGCGTGCCGGATCTACGGGAAATCCGCAGCGAAGACGGCCAGAGCATGGCCTACGTCTTCGCCATGGATGGCGCGAATCGGGCGTTGGCGCGGTTTTTCTTTCCGCAGGGCGATGCGATTCTGGAGGATCCGGCCACCGGGTCGGCAACCGCCAACTTCGGTGCCTGGTGCTTAGGTGTGAAGCGAGCGTTGCCCGTTCAGCTGCGCATTTCTCAGGGCGAATTCATCGCCCGGCCATCGACGTTGTTTCTCGATGTCGACGCCGATCGGCAGATCTTCGTGGGCGGCGAGGTGATCGAGATCGGCCGCGGCAGCGTCACTGTTTGAGGGCGGCTTTCACCCACTGAAGCACGGGCTGCAAGCGAGGCGACACCAGCGACAGCGCTTGATCGAACGCCACCCAGCGTGCCTCGTGGTGCTCAGGTACGCCGAGTTCCGGGTTGATCGGCAGGTGCACTTTCGTGGCGTCGCTGCGCGCCAGGTAGTAGCGCGAAATCTTCCCCTTGTTGTAGGGGCCCGTTTCGATGAAGTCGTTGCCCCAATCGAAGTGCAGGTTCTCCAAGGTGGTTTCCTCGCGCACTTCGCGCAGCGCGGCATCCATGGCCTGCTCGCCCGGTTCGACCAGACCTTTCGGGAAATCCCAGTTTTTATAGGCCCGCAACAACAGGTATTGCATGCCCGTGGCGGTCGAGTGCACCACCACCACGCCGGCGGAGAGCCTATAGGGATGCGCGCTCGACATGATCTTAGGCGGCCGCCGACAACGGCGAGCGAATCAGGTGATCGAAGGCGCTGAGCGAGGCCTTGGCGCCTTCGCCCACGGCGATGACGATTTGCTTGTAGGGTACGACGGTGCAATCGCCGGCCGCGAACACGCCCGGCACCGAAGTCTGTCCGCGCGCATCGACTTCCACCTCGCCGCGCGGCGATAGCTTGACGGTGTCCTTCAGCCAATCGGTATTCGGCTTGAGCCCGATTTGCACGAAGATGCCGGCAACGTCAAGATCGCGCACCGCTCCGCCGGAACGTTCTTTGTAAGTCAGTCCGGTCACCCGCTGCCCATCGCCAATCACTTCCGAAGTCTGCGCGCCGGTAATCACCGTCACGTTGGCCAAGCTCGACAACTTGCGGGTCAGCACCGCATCGGCTTTGAGGTCCCGGTCGAATTCGATCAAGGTGACATGGCTCACCAGGCCGGCAAGATCGATGGCTGCTTCGACGCCGGAATTACCCCCGCCGATCACGGCGACGCGCTTGCCCTTGAACAGCGGACCATCGCAGTGCGGACAGTAAGCTACTCCGCGATTGCGATACTCGCGCTCGCCCGGCACGTTCATTTCGCGCCAGCGCGCACCGGTCGCGATGACCACGGTCTTCGATTTGAGCGCCGCACCGCCCGCGAGCTTCACTTCGATGAGCTCCCCCGGGATCAGAGCCTCGGCACGTTGCAAATTCATCACGTCCACATCATACGTGGTCACGTGCTGCTCCAAACCCATTGCAAGCTGCTGCCCGTGGGTCTCCTTGACGGAGATGAAATTCTCGATTCCCACGGTATCCAGAAGCTGGCCGCCGAGGCGCTCCGCGGCGATGCCGGTGCGGATGCCCTTGCGGGCGGCATAAATGGCTGCGGCGGCTCCGGCGGGGCCTGCGCCCACCACGAGCACATCGAAGGCAGCCTTGGCGGAAAGCGTTGCCGCTTCGCGTGTGGAGGCGCCGGCGTCCAACTTATGGAAGATCTCGGCAAGCTCCATGCGGCCCTGCCCGAAGGGTTGGCCGTTCAAGAACACCGCGGGCACTGCCAGCACCTGGCGCCGCTCGGCCTCGGCCTGAAACGCGGCGCCGTCGATCACGGTATGGCGTATGTTCGGATTGAGCGCGGCCATGGCGTTCAGCGCCTGAACCACATCCGGACAACTTTGGCAGGAAAGAGAAACGAATGTTTCGAAGTTCAAATCGCCGTCGAGACTTCGGATTTCATCCATGATCGCCGCATCGATTTTCGGCGGATGGCCGCCGGCCTGCAGCAATGCCAGCACCAGGGATGAAAATTCATGACCCATCGGCGCGCCGGCAAAGCGGATGTGGGGCGCAGCGCCGGGGCGGCGCAGCGCGAACGAAGGCTTCATCTGGGTATCGCCCTGATGTGACTCGACCATGACCAGGGCGGATGAAGCTTCGATATCGCTGAGCAACTCGAGCATTTCGCGAGATCGTTCGCCCTCGTCCAGCGATGCGATGATCTCCACCGGTTGCGACATCCGTTCCAGGTAGCCCTGGAGCTGCGCTTTCAGGCTGGCGTCGAGCATCGCGCTCAAATCCTGCCGACCAAGTCGAGCGACGGCTTGAGGGTCTGCGCGCCCGGCGTCCATTTCGCCGGACACACTTCGCCTGGGTGCGACGCCACATGCTGAGCGGCCCTCACTTTGCGCAGCAGTTCCTTCGCGTCCCGGCCGATTCCGTTGTCGTGCACTTCCATGACCTTGATCTTCCCCGACGGGTCGATCAGAAAGGTGCCGCGATAGGCGAGGCCGTCCGACTCGATCAGCACCTCGAAATTGCGCGCCAGTGTCGCGGTCGGATCCCCGACCAGCGGGTATTGCACCTTCTTGATGGTGTCCGAGGTGTCATGCCACGCCTTGTGGGCGAAATGCGTGTCGGTCGACACGCCGTAGATTTCAACGCCCAATTTCTTGAATTCCTTGTAATTGTCGGCAAGATCGCCGAGTTCCGTCGGACACACGAAAGTGAAATCGGCTGGGTAAAACACGATGACGGACCACTTGCCCTTAAGGGTCTCGTTCGACACTTGAACGAACTTGCCATTGTGATAGGCGGTGGCCTTGAACGGCTTGATTTCTGTATTGATCAGAGACACGGAAACTCCAGATATTGAACGTCAGAGGCTACGGTAGCAGCCGGGCCATTATTAGTGAAATGGATTATAATGATGATCTTGATAGACAACCTCTATTGGGGTAAGCGTATGAATCTCAAGGATCTGAAGTACTTGGTGGCGCTGGCCGATACCGGGCATTTCGGCAAGGCGGCCGAGCGGGCATTCGTGAGCCAGCCGACCCTGTCCGCACAGCTGAAGAAACTCGAAGAGTATCTGGGCGTGAAGCTGATCGAGCGCCAGCCGAAGAACATACAGCTCACCGAAGTGGGCAAGCAAGTGGTGGTCCGCGCACGGCGCATGCTCGACGAGGGTGATGAAATCATCACGCTCGCCCGCAGCAACACCGATCCTTTCGGCGGCAAACTGAAAATCGCCCTGATTCCGACCATCGGGCCCTATCTGCTGCCGCGCGTCATGCAAAAGATTCGCAAAACCCTGCCGCACCTGGGGCTCATGCTCTACGAATACCAAACCGAATCGGTGCTGACGCGCCTGCGCGACGGCGAGATCGATGTCGGCATCATGGCGCTGCCGGCGCCCAAGGACGGCCTGGAGTCGCGCGTGCTCTACGAAGAGGCCTTTACGGTAGCCATTCCGAACAATCACCCCCTGGCCGCCAAAACCTCCATCAAGATCGCCGATCTCAAGGGCCAGACCTTGCTGCTGCTGGAAGATGGCCACTGTCTGCGCGATCAGGCGCTGGAGGTCTGCAGCCGGGTGGACGTGCGCGAGGCGGAGGGGTTCCGTGCGACCAGCCTGGAGACATTGCGCCAAATGGTGGTGGCCGGTTTTGGCATTACCTTGCTGCCCGAGCTCGCGGTGGAGTCGCCTTTTGGATCCCAGCGCGGCTTGACCATCAGGCAGTTCGCAAAGCCCGCCCCGAACCGCATCGTCGGTGCCGTATGGCGCAAGTCCAGCACGCGCAACGTAGTGATCGCCGCCGTATGCGATGCCGTGGCCAGCGTCATGGCAAAAGGCGGCTAACCGGAGCCTGGCTGAGTATTCCGGGTTAATAATTCGTGACGGGCGTCTCAGCCCCGGCAAGCCGCCGAACCTTATGCCGATCATTTCACATATTGCGCGCGCCCGACCCGGCAATATTGGGTTCTCAAGGAATGCCTCTCATGAACGCCCGGACCATTTCGCAAGGAAAATCTGCGCCCGCTTCGCCGCGCTTCGATCGCAAGTTCATCGAAGATCACAAGCTGGTGGAGCGCTATTTGGAAAACAAGCTGCCGTTCAAGGGAGCTCGCGATCTGGAGATATGGTGCCACGCTCATCCTGAATACCTGGATGAGCTCAAGTTGTCCGAGCGGGCGCATGCCAGCCTCAAACTGTTGGAGGCCAGCGGCCGGCCGCAGGATCTGGGCGAACCGAAAGCACCCTGGTGGCAATCGATCTACGTCCTCATCGGTTTGTGTGTTGCGACCCTCGTTAGTTTGGTGGCGTGTTGGGCGGTGGCCGGAAAATTTGCCTCCCTGCAGTCGCGGCTCGAAGATGCCAAGCGGGTGAAAGACCAGGGCGCATTGGTGCAGCCTACTACCGAAACCACGAAGTTTGTCGCTCCCGATCACGCGCCGGGAATAGACCACGCCAAGATAGTCTTGAGCCGCAGCGCACCGGAGTTGATGGATGTACACATCGATCTTGGCTACACGCAAAAGTTGGTGCAATTTCGCATGTTCGTCGACAAGAAGGATCAGGGGCGGGCGCTGGTGCTCAACGACCTGCTCAAGGATTCGAATGGTGAACTGCGGCTGACGCTGAATTCCACCGGCCTGTCGGCCGGTATCTACACGGTGCGGATCGAAGCGCTGCCGCCGCGCGGCGTTCCGATTCCCATAGGATGGCTGCTGCTCGAAGTGAAATGAGCCGCGGCGGCCATGAGTTAGGTCTCGTCGCGCAATGTGACGATGGGAGGCGTGTTGATCACGCTTCGTGTGGCCAGCGTTCCGCTCAATCCGACCAGAATCGTGCCACACACCAAGCCTATGACCCAGACCCAGGGCTCCAGCGTGTATTCGAGCGAAAACAGGCGCCGCGCCAGTATCCAACCGACCCCGGTCGCGCCAAACGCGGCCAACGTCCCGGATAGAAAACCGAGTGCGGAGAACTCTGCGGCCACCCCCTGCAGCACCGTGACGCGGCTCGCGCCCAGAGTACGCAGCATGGCGCTCTCGTAGCGGCGCTCATCGCGCGTGGATTGAACTGCCGCGAGCAGCACGACGATGCCTGCGGCCAGCGTGAACAAGAACACGTACTGCACCGCGAGGGACGCCCTATCGATGATGCCGCGGATTTGTTTGAGAATGGCGTCGACGTCGAATACGGAAATCGTCGGGAATTGGCGCACCAGTTCCGCCAGAGAGGGCCGCTGCGCCGCCGTCAAGTAGACGCTGGTCATATAGGTTCCGGCCGCGCCGTCGAGCAACCCGGGCGGAAAAACCAAAAAGAAATTCGGCCGGAAACTATCCCAGCGTATCTTGCGAATGCTCGCCACCTCCGCTGTCAGCGGCTCGCCGGCCACATCGAAGCTCAATTTGTCACCGACCTTAAGATGCAGCGCGTCAGCGTATTCGGATGAGATGGAGACCAAGGGCTTGCCCGCATCGGCGGCAGTCCACCAGCGGCCGGCGATCAATTGATTGTCTTCCATCATGCCGGCGGACCAGGTCAGATTCTGCTCGCGCTCCACATAACCCTTGGCCGAATCGCCGCGCAATTTGAGCGACTGCGCGGGTTTCGAATTGATGGCCGTGATGCGCGCCCTCACCATGGGGTACATCGGCGGCGAGCCGAAGCCGTGCGACTGCAGGAACTGCTGCAGCTCCTCGCGCTGGTCCGGACGAATATTCACCAGAAAATTGTTCGGCACATCGCTCGGCAGGCTGCGCCGCCAATCGGCCAGCAGATCGCCGCGCACCACGGCGAGCAGCAGCAGCATCATCAACCCCAGACCGAAGGCGACGATCTGCACCACACTCCCCGTGCCGCGGCGCGACACATTGGCAAGCCCGTAGCGCCACGCCACCCCGACGCCGCCGCGCAGCCGGCCGGTCAAGCGCACCAGCGCATAGCCTGACAGCGTCAGCACCAAGCCGACGCCCAGGACGCCGGCCAGGAGGTTCAACACCAGCTCCGTATCCCGCACCATGCTCCACAGAATCGCAAATAGCGCCGTGAGCGCCAGCAAATAGCTCACGCCGTAGCGCAACGGCGGGGCGCTCACGGTTTTGCGCAGTACTCGGGCCGGCGGTGTGTTTTTCAGCTGCAGCAGGGGCGGCAGCGCGAAGCCGATCAGCATGGCCACCACCGTCACGAGCGCGATCGGCAGCGGCGCGAGCGAGGCTGCGGGAAGTTCACTGCGAATCAGGCTTTGCAGCAGCCACACGAGCCCGAGTTGAGCGAGGTAGCCCAGCATGGCACCGATGGCGACCGCAAACAGCGCGAGCAGCGTCAGTTCTATGATGGAGATCGCGAGCACGAAGCCCTGTGCGGCGCCCATGCACTTCATCAAGGCGACGGTATCGATGTGCCGCGACGCATAGCGCCGCGCTCCCATCACCACCGCCACTGCGGCGAGCAGCACCGAAGCCAAGCTTGCGAGATTCAGAAAGCGGCTGGCGCGATCGACGGCGGAATTGAGTTGGCGGCTGGATTCCTCGACGTCCCGGAGGCGCTCGCTGGGCGCTTTCGCCGCCTCCAGGTATTCGCGAAAGGTTGCAATCGCGGCGGGCGGACCTGCGAACAGAGCCGCATAGTTGGCCCGGCTCCCCGGCTGGATGAGTTGCGTCGAGGCAAGATCCTCGAGGTTCAAGAGCGCGGCCGGCGCGAGATTGACGAAGCCCGTGCCCTGATCGGGCCGATAATCGAGCACCTGGGTGACGCGAAAGGAAGCGGCGCCAATGCGCAGGGCCGCTCCGAGCGCAAGCTTCAGCTGCGCCATGATGCGCGCATCGATCCATACTTCGCCTGGGCCGGGGATGGCATCGGTGGTTCTCGCCGCCCCGAATGGAGTATCCGCGATGCGCACATGTCCCAGCAGCGGATAGCTCGACGTGACCGCGTTGACGGCTGCCAATTGACTCGAGTCTCCGCTGAAAATAGCCGTGGGGAAGGAGACAACCTGCGCGGTCCTGATGCCGCGTGCATGAGCCTCGCTGAAAAAGCGCGGCGGGATGGGGTTTGGCGATTCCAGGCGCAGATCCGCCGCGAGCACCTCCGCGGCTTGCGCCCTCACTCCCTGCGAAATACGGCTGGTGAAAAATCCGACGGCTGTCAGGGACAGAACCGCGACCACGAGCGCCAGCAGCAGCACCGACAGCTCGCCGGACTTCAAGTCGCGCCAGAGATTGCGTAAGGCGAACCGTACGGCCTGCATCAATTCACCGTGTGGCCGGCATCGAGCTGCAGCATCCGGCTGCAGCGCCCGGCAAGAGCGCGATCATGGGTCACCAGCACCAGCGTGCTGCGGGTGCTGCGGTTCAATTCGAACAACAGATCCGTGATGCGCTGCCCGGTGGCGGTGTCCAAGTTTCCCGTGGGCTCGTCGGCGAACAATACGGCCGGGTGCGTCACGAAAGCGCGGGCAATGGCCACGCGCTGCTGCTCGCCGCCGGATAATTGCTTCGGGTAGTGTGCCAATCGGGGCGTCAATCCCACCCCGTCGAGCGCGGCCGCGGCCGCCTGCCGCGCATCGCGCCGTCCGCCGAGCTCCAGCGGCAGCATGACGTTCTCGATGGCGGTGAGGGAGGGGATCAGATGAAAGGATTGGAATACGAATCCAACGTGCCGGCCGCGGATCGCGGCACGGCCGTCCTCATCGAGTTCCGTCAAATCCACCCCCGCGATCAGCACCCGCCCGGTGCTCGGCGAGTCGAGTCCCGCCAGCAGGGCCAGCAGCGTGGACTTGCCGGCGCCCGAGGCGCCGACGATGGCCAAGCTCTCGCCGGTTCGCACGCTGAGGCTGACATCAGCGAGAATGGTCAACGGTCCATCGGGGCTTGCGACGGTCTTCGATACATTCTTGGCTTCGAGAACAATTTGGTCTTGCATCAGGAGCGCCTGTGAAGCGGCTTTTTGTCCTAGTCGTGTTGATCGTTGCATTTGTTTCGGCCAGGGCCGAAACACCCGTGATTCTCGTTTTCGGCGATAGCATCAGCGCTGGCTACGGGCTGGCGCACGTTGAGCAGGGCTGGGTGGAATTGCTGAAGATGAGGCTCAAGGACGAAGGGTACGGTTACCAAGTCATCAATGCCAGTGTTAGCGGCGAGACCACCGCGGGCGGACTCGCACGCCTACCGCGCGCGCTCGAGCTTCACCACCCGAAGATACTGGTGCTCGAACTCGGCGGCAACGACGGCCTGCGTGCGCTGCCGATCGCACAAATGCGCGCCAATCTCGCGCACATGGTCGATCTGGCATCGGCCGCCGGCGCCCAGGTTCTGCTGCTGGGAATGAGGATGCCGCCGAACTACGGGGCTGAATACACCGAGCAATTCAGCGCAAGCTTCAGTGAGCTGGCCCGCGACAAGAAATTGCAGCTGGTGCCGTTCTTGCTGAATGACATTGCCCTGTCCGCGAATCTGATGCAGGACGATAATATTCACCCCAACCCGCTCGGCCAGCCGATATTGTTGCAAAACGTCTGGCCAGCCTTGAAGCCGCTTCTGCGCAAATGAATCGCCCAAGGCCGGTCTAGCAGCGCCGTCTACTGTGCCGGCGTCAACCAGGTATCGACACCGCCGTGACTCGAGCAGGTCCCGCTGCGGTGCTGCGACTTCGAATAGGTACCGTCCTTGCACTTGGCCGTCGCACCCGTCGGATCCGTGTTGCTGGCCGTAGTCGTTGCAGCCGCGGCCTTAGGAGCCTTCTTGATGCCGCCATGACCGCTGCAGGTGCCCTTGCCGGTGGACGTGCTGATCGTACCATCCGTGCAGGTCACTCCGGCGCCGGATGTGGGCGATGCTGCGGCAGGCGCGGCGGCTGCGGCAGGCGCCGCGGCTACGGCAGGCGCTGCGGCTACGGGCAGGCGCTGCGGCTACGGCAGGCGCTGCGGAAGCTGCGGGGGCTGCGGGGGTCGACGCTTTTTGCACGCCGCCATGACCGCTGCAGGTCCCCTTGCCCGTGGATGTGCTGGTGGTGCCATCCTTGCAAGTGGTCGGAGTCGGGTCCGCCGCGCGTGCGGGGGCGCTCAATGCAAAAGCCAGCAAGGGTGCCGCGATAAACCCGGCAAGAGTCGTAATTTTCATGGCCGATCACTCCCTGATTTGGTTCGGACTCGAGGCCGGATTGTAATCCGATTTGAGCCGAATGCGATCGCTCCTCAGTGCGGACCCACGGGCTGCAGAATGCTGGTTACGTTGATCAAAAACTGGGTGTACTCATGCGCTCCCACTGCTTGATATAACTTCCCGACGACGTTGATATGCGAATTCTCGCCAATGTTCTGCGGAAACTCGGCGACCCCCGCCATTTGCACGTCGTTCAATGACTGGCAGTGAAAACTTTGCGCAGGTGAATAGACGTATTCAGTCTTGTCCAAGATGAGAATCGGCACATTGTCGACGCCGTCCTTGGTGGGAAAATCGCGAAAATGAACATGCCCTGAAAAGGTGTTTCTGGTTTGCAGCCACAGGCACGGGCCGCTGCCAAGCACGCAGCCCGACAGCATGATGCAGATGCCAACGCTGATCAGGCGCCAATTTTTCATTTTGCGGCTCTCGGAACGGTGGGAACATTATAGACAGGCTCCCAGTTTACGCCGCTATACACACGGTACAGAAACGAGGCATCATCCCGCGTGGATCGAAGTTGGCTAAATCAATACCCGCCCGGAGTACCGGCGGACATCGACCCCGACGCCTATGCTTCCCTCAAGGAAGTCATCGAAGAGGCGCTGTCGACCTATCGTCAGCAGCCCGCTTTCACCAACATGGGCGCTACCTTGAGCTACGCCCAGCTCGATGTGCTGAGCCGAGCCTTTGCCGCATGGCTGCAGCAAAAATCCGGTTTGCAGCGCGGCGATCGAGTGGCATTGATGATGCCGAACATCCTGCAATATCCCATCGCGCTGTTCGGCGTGCTGCGCGCCGGCATGGTGGCGGTCAACACCAATCCTTTGTACACGCCGCGGGAACTCGAACATCAGCTGAAAGATTCCGGCGCCAAGGTCATCGTCATCGTTGAGAACTTCGCGCACGTGCTGCAGCAAGTCCTGGCGCGTACCGACCTGAAGCATGTGCTGGTGACCGGCGTCGGCGACCTGCTGGGGTTGCCCAAGGGCTTCATCGTGAATTTCGTGCTGCGGCATGTACGCAAGCAGGTCCCGCCCTGGAAAATCCCGGGATCCATGTCGTTCAAGAACGCGCTCGGGAGCGGCCTGGGACTCAAGTTGGCGCCGGTTGCCCTGACTCACGACGACATCGCCTTTCTGCAATACACCGGGGGCACCACCGGCGTCGCCAAGGCCGCTGTTCTTACCCATCGCAACATGGTGGCCAATCTGCAGCAGGCGCTGGCGTGGATAAAACCGTCGCTGCAAGGCGGCGGGGCGCGCATCATCATCACCGCGCTGCCGCTCTATCATATATTCGCACTGACCACCAATTGCCTGGCTTTTTTGCCCTTGGGGGCGTGCAACGTGTTGATCACGAATCCCAGAGATTTTGCGGGATTCGTGGCGGAATTGAAGAAGTACAAGTTCAATTTCATCAGCGGCGTCAATACGCTGTTCAACGCACTGCTGCATACGCCAGGCTTCGAGAGCGTGGACTTCAGCGGATTGCGAGTGTGCTTCGCCGGCGGCATGGCGGTGCAGGCAGTGGTGGCGGCGCGTTGGAAGGAAGTCACCGGCACGACGCTGAATCAAGGGTGGGGGCTGACCGAAACATCCCCGATCGCAACCGCCAATCCCTTCGGCATGGCCTTCAACGGCTCGGTCGGCCTGCCCGTTCCCTCCACCGACATCTCCATTCGCGACGATGCCGGCCTAGAATTGCCGGTCAATGCGGTGGGCGAGATCTGCGTGTTCGGCCCACAGGTGATGCGCGGCTATTGGAACCGGCCCGATGAGACCGAGAAAGTGATGTTCGGCGATTGGCTGCGCACCGGCGACATCGGCCGCATGGACGCCGACGGCTTCGTCTTCATCGAAGACCGCAAGAAGGACATGATCCTGGTGTCGGGATTCAACGTTTATCCCAATGAGGTGGAGAGCGTCGCCGCCGAGCACCCCGGTGTGCTGGAAGTCGCGGCCGTGGCGCAGCCCGATGAGAATTCCGGCGAGGCCGTCGCTTTGTTCGTGGTGAAGAAGGATCCGAATCTCACTGCGGAAGCGCTCATCGCTCACTGCCGAACCGAACTCACCGGCTACAAGGTGCCGAAGCACGTGTACTTTCGCACCGAGCTTCCCAAGAGCAACGTGGGCAAGATCCTGCGGCGCGAGCTGCGGGATGAATTGCGCAAAGAATCCGCGGCGGCCGCTGCGCAACAATAAGCGGCGCAATCACGTGATTGCGTACGCCTGAACCGTCTCGATGAGCAGCGCCACGCGCTCCGGATCGACGTCGGGTGTGATCCCGTGCCCGAGGTTGAACACATGTCCGGGGCCTGCCCCGAAGCTTTCCAAGACGCGCAATGTCTCGGCGCGCAGCGTTTGCGGCGGGGCGAATAATGCCGACGGATCAAGATTGCCCTGCAGCGCCACGCGCATGCCGACCGCTTGGCGGGCAGCGCGCAAATCCGTGCTCCAGTCGACGCCGACGGCATCGCAGCCGATCGCGGAAATCTTGCCCAGCCAGGCGCCGCCGCCCTTGGTGAATACGATGTTGGGGACCCTGCGGCCCTCCGCTTTGCGGGTCAACGCGTCGATCACTTCCGCCATGTAGCGCAGCGAGAACTCCTCGTATTGCGCCGGCGTCAACACGCCGCCCCAGGTATCGAACAGCATGACCGCCTGTGCACCGGCGGAGATCTGCGCATTCAAGTATAGGATCGTCGCCCTTGCGAGAATTTGCAGCAAGCCGTGCAGCTCGCGCGGCGCTTCGTACATCATTCGTTTGATCTGGCCGAAGGTCTTGCTGCTGCCTCCCTCGACCATGTAAGTCGCCACGGTCCACGGGCTGCCGGCAAAGCCGATGAGCGGCACGCGGCCGCGCAACTCGCGGCGCACGAGAGCGACGGCGTCCGTCACATACTTCAGCTCCGCTCCGGGATCGGGCACGATTAGCCGCTTGATGTCCGCCGCCGTGCGCACCGGCCGCTCGAACTTGGGTCCTTCGCCGGCCTCGAATTCCAAGCCCAGATTCATCGCATGCGGAATGGTGAGAATATCCGAGAACAAAATGGCGGCATCGAGCGGAAACCGGTCGATCGGCTGCAGAGTAATCTCGCAGGCGATCTGCGGATTCGTGCACATTTCGAGGAATCCGCCGGCGCGCGAGCGCGTCTCTCGATACTCCGGCAGATAGCGGCCCGCCTGGCGCATCAGCCAAATCGGCCGGCGCGGCGTGGGCTCGCGCAGCAGAGCGCGCAGCAGCAGATCGTTTTTCAGCGGCTCGGTCATGTTCTCTCGCTTGGGTCGAACAGCCGGCTGTGCTCGAGAATCGCATATCGATCGGTCATGCCGGCGATGTAGTCGGCCACCGCGCGCGCGCGGCCGGCGGGGCCGCGCACCAATTCCGACCGCGTTCGCGCCTCATGCTCGTCCGGCATCAGGGCGGGATCGTTGAAAAATACTTCGAATAATTCGCGCACGACCCGCCTGGCTTTGGCAGTCATGCGCCGCACCTTGTAGTGCTTGTAGAGTTTTTCCCGCAAGAAGGTTTTCAGGGCGTGGTTGGATTCACGGGTCGCATCGCTGAAGCCGATCAGCGCCGCGGATTGCGATCTGACTTCCGCGATGGACCGAACCCCCGAAGCGGCGAGGCGCGAGGCTGAGGAATCGATCAGGTCGGACACCAGATGGTTGATCATGCGCCGCAAGATCTCATAGACCAGGCGGCGGCCGGCGAGCAGCGGATACTTGGCCAGCACTTCGGCGTGATAGACCTCAAACAGCGGCACATCGAGCAGCTGCTCGATGCTGATGAGACCGGCGCGGATGCCGTCCTCGACGTCATGATTGTTATAGGCGATCTCGTCGGCGAAATTCGCCAGCTGTGCCTCCAGCCCCGGCTGCAGGCGGTTGATGAAGCGCTCGCCCAATTCCCCGAGCTGCACCGCGTTGTTGTAGGAACAATGCTTGAGAATTCCTTCGCGGCATTCGAACGTCAGGTTCAAACCGTCGAAGTCGGCGTAGTGCTCCTCGAGTTGGTCGACCACGCGCAACGACTGTAGGTTGTGTTCGAAACCGCCGAAATCCGCCATGCATTCGTTGAGCGCGTCCTGTCCGGCGTGGCCGAACGGCGTGTGGCCCAGATCATGGGCAAGACAAATTGCCTCGGACAATTCCTCGTTCAGCGACATGGCCCGCGCCACGGTGCGCGCGATCTGCGCCACCTCCAGCGAATGCGTGAGCCGCGTTCTGTAGAGATCGCCTTCGTGATTGACGAATACCTGCGTCTTGTAGACCAGCCTGCGGAACGCTGTGGAATGCACGATGCGATCCCGGTCGCGCTGGAATTCGGATCGATACTCGGGCGGCGGTTCCGGATAGCGGCGCCCGCGCGAATGCTCCGCATGTGCGGCGTACGAAGCGAGCCCGGTCAAGCGAAATACTCCGCCAGCGTGGCGTCGAGTTCGGCCTGTGGATACTGGGATGTGACGCGAGCGCGGCCGAGCTTCTCCAGCAGCACCAGGCGCACGGCGCCGTCCAGCACTTTCTTGTCCATCTGCATCAGTTCGAATGCCTTCGCGGCGCCGATGCGCGGCGCCTTGGTCGGAAGTCCTGTTTGCGCCAGAATATCGCGCACCCGCTCCCTGACGGAGGCGTCGATCAGCCCCATGCGATGGGATAGATCGGTGGCCATCAGCATGCCCAGACCCACCGCCTCGCCGTGCAAGTATGCCTCGTAGCCGGTTGCGGCCTCGATGGCGTGGCCGAAGGTGTGTCCGAAATTCAAGATTGCGCGCACGTCGCGCTCGCGTTCGTCTCTCGCAACCACCGTGGCTTTGACCTCGCAGGACCTTGCAACCGCATAGGTTAGCGCCTCCGCATCGCGCGCCTTGAGCTTCGCCACATTGCGCTCCAGCCACTGGAACAGCAGCGGATCCCAGACGCAGCCGTACTTGATCACCTCGGCCAGGCCTGATGTGAGCTGCCGGTCGGGCAGGCTCGCCAACGCATCCGTATCGGCGATAACGGCTCGCGGCTGATAAAAAGCGCCGATCAGGTTCTTGCCGCCCGGGTGGTTTACGCCGGTTTTTCCTCCCACCGAGGAGTCGACCTGCGCGAGCAGCGTGGTCGGTATCTGCACATAGCCGATGCCGCGCTGATAGCACGCGGCGGCGAAGCCCGCGATGTCGCCGACCACGCCTCCGCCCAGGGCCAGCACCGTTGCGTCTCGATTCATCTTGTTCGCCACCAACGCATCGAACACCCAAGCGGCCGTCTGCAGCGTCTTGTGCTGTTCGCCGTCCGGCAATATGCACTCGGCCACGCGCCTATGCGCCAGGCTGCCGGTCAGCTTCGCCAGGTACAGCTTGGCCACGGTGGCGTTGGTCACGATCAGGAGATCCCGGCCCTGAATCTGGCGCTCCAGCAGCTCACGGTTGCCCAGCAGCCCCGACCCTATCGTAATGGGATAGCTTGAATGCATGACATCTACTTGCAGGGTTTGCACGACAATGATTATACGTTCTGCGCCCGCTTCAGCTCGCGGTGAATCTCTTCCGCCACGAGCTGCACGCGCCGTCCATCCGTCGACACCGTGAGATCGGCGATTTCCGCATACAGCAGCGCCCGGCGCTGCATCAGCTCCTTGATTCGCACTTCGGGGTTCGTATCGTTGAGCAAGGGCCGGTGGCGCCCATGCCGTGTGCGTTCGATCTGCTGATCGACGGAGGTCGCTAGATAAACCACCACGCCGCGTTCGGCGAGCGCTCGGCGGTTGTCCGGTTCGATCACCGCACCGCCGCCGGTCGCCAGCACGATGGACTCCAAGCGGGTCAGGCGATCGATCGATTCCTTTTCGCGGACGCGAAAGCCCGCTTCGCCCTCTTTCTCGAAAATGAATGGGATGTCCACGCCGGTCTTCGCCTCGATGTCCGCATCGCTGTCATGGAACGTATAGTGGAACAGCCGCGCAAGGTGCCGACCTACCGCCGTCTTGCCGGATCCCATCGGTCCGATCAGAAAGATATTGCGCTTGGTGAGCATGATCGGCGCCGATCATAGCCGACCGCATCGGGCGCCGTCCGAGCATCCTGTTGGGACACCGAGGGCGCGCTCGCGCGCGCCCTCGGTGACCACATCGTTAGGTTACGGTGATTGGAATCGAGTATATCGTTGTCGTGCCGCTCGGCGAGATCACGGTGATCGTCAACTCGCCGGCGCCTGCGGCGCTGGCGGTGAAAGCTCCCGCGACATTCACACCGCCCAGGTCGGAATTACAGCCCACGGTAAACGTAGCCGGAGTCTGCGCCCAGGTACCCGCGCTGCTGCTATAGGTCGAGGTGATGGTCGTCCCGGCCGCCATGCTGTTGCCGTTCAAATCCTGCACATTGAAGGTGAGGGTACCGCTATCGCCTGGAGGGATCGAATAGCCTGGACCACTGGCCGTCAAGTTGCCGCCGGCACTGACCACGCTGATGTTGGCGCCGCCCGTGGACATGATCATGAGATGCGACACGCCGATTGCCAACGTGCTGGTGGTGCAGGTCGAACCGGCGGTGATGCCCGTGCAGGTGATCCCCACGAAGGAGCCGCTGCCCGCATCCCATTTGCCGTTCTGGTTGAAGTCGAGGAAATACTCGCCCTTATCGTAGACACCGTTCTCGTTGTCGTCCCGATACGGCTCGCCCAAGTTTGCAAACGGATCTCCCGCCTGCCAGAAACCGCTGCCCTGTATGTCGGTGAAGGATTCTTCGCCGATGGTGGTGGCGAGAATCGTGGCGCGGCCGTTGGCGAGTAGCGGCGGTGTGTCGTCGGCCACCACGGGACGCGGATTGGCGCTGGTCCACGTTGCGATGCAGGTGCCATCGCCAGGGGTCGCTGCAGGTGTGGTGCAGCTACCGACGATATGCCCGCCGTTGGTGTTGAACACGACGGCCGTTCCATCCGGCACTGGATTGTTGTACCGATCGGCCAGGCGAACGGAAACGGGAACCGTGACGCCGTCAATGCCATAGGTTTCTACGTTGGGGCAGCCCAGTGTGTTGGTGCCGGTGCCGTAAGTGGCAGGGCCCACCGCGATCGAGAAGGCCGCGGATGCCGGCAACCCGGTGGTCACCGTCAACTGGCTCGATTGGGTGCTGAGCGCCGGCGAGGCAATGCTGGCCGTGACCCGGACTACGGTATGCACAGTGCCCGAACTGACCACCGTCTGCACCGTGCCGTCCGAGGCTGTGGTTGCCGTTGCCGGCGACAGGCTCATTCCGCCTACCGTGCTGTCGAGCGCGAACGTTACCGTCACGCCGGACTTCGCGCCGCCCGTAGAATCCAACACTTTGAATATGACTGTCGAGGTCTCGTTCAGTCCCGTGCCCTTCAAGCCGATGGTGGTCGGCGTGGCGGAGACAAACTCAATCGACCCGATGGTCGAGGCAGACACGTTGACGGTGGCGGTTGCGGACACATTCTGCATGGCGACAGTCGCGCTCGCCGTGATGACATCAGAACCGCTGCAGCCGGTGGCGGCATACGTGGCATTGATGCTACCCGAAGCCGTAGTGATGGTCGTGACGGGCGTCGAGCTGCCGGAGGGCAGGATCTCCGCGAGACCCGAGGCAATGCAGGGCGAATTGAAATTGACCACCACTGGCGCTCCGGTGTAGAGCGTACCTGTCTGGTCGACGATGGAAATCTGCAAGCCCGTTGCGCCGCCAGCCGCGAGATTGCCGCTCACCGAAAGAGCAATCTTGCCCGCGACGAAAGCTGCGCCCGAGCCATTGCCCATCGAGTAGACAGGTGCGGTCGGCGACGAGGGCGCCACCACTTGTACCTGAGTGGTCGAGGTCAAACTTGTCGTTTTGCCGGTAATCGTGATGGTGCGCGGTGTGGTGTCGCCGCCGGCGGTCAATGTCGCTGTCGCTATGCCATTGGCCGCGGTGGTGCCCGCAGTCACCTCGAGAGCACCGGAGCTTGCGCTGAAATTGACCGGCACGCCCGCGAGGGCATTGTTCGAGGCATCCACTGCAAGCGCTGAGATCACGGCGCTCGTTGAGCCGTCGCTGAGGATGGAAGGAGCACTGCTCGACATGGTCAGAGAGCTAACCGCCGTCGTGGTGGCTCCGGAGCCTTGCACGACCTGGACGGCGACCGTGGCCGTGAGGCCGGAGGCGGTCGCAGTCACGGTAATGGTTCTCAAGGTGGGATCGCCGGCGACCGAAAGAGTCGCCGTTGCCGAGCCGGTATCGTCGGTGGTTCCCTGAACTACCGCAATGCCGCCCGAACTGGCCGCAAACGTGACTGCGACGCCGGAGATCAAATTATTGGACGAATTGCGCGCCAATACGGTGATCGTCGCCGTGGCCGAGCCATCCGAGGGAATGGATGCAGCGCTCGAGGTCGCCGTCAACGATGCCGCTGTGGCCGTGGTGCCGGTGCCCGTGCCAGTGCCAGTCCCCGTGCCGGTGCCGGTGGGCGCGGTGAAGTTTGTGCCGCCGCCGCATCCCGCGAGCAGCCCCGCGCACAGCATCATGATGATCGAGAGTCTACGCATGTCGATTAATCCTCGCGCGACAACAGTCGGCGCTCCCATTTAGTAAAGATTAGATCCCTCACGCAGAATCTTTGGTGTGATGAAGATCAAGAGTTCGGTCTTGTTGTTGATATCGGTGGTGCTCCTGAAGAGAAAACCAAGGATCGGGATATCAGCGAGGAACGGAACCTTGTTTGCCTGGAATGTTTTGACGGTTTCGAGGATGCCGCCGAGAACCACGGTTTGGCCGTCATTGACCAGCACCTGGGTGATGATCTCGCGCGTATCGATCGAGGGTACGGTGCCGCCGGTGGCGCTCGTGACCTGCTGTCCGACCGAATCGTCCGAGACATCCAGGTCCAGGATGACGCGATTATCCGGAGTGATCAGCGGCGTGACCTTCAGCGACAGCACGGCATTCTTGAATTGCGTGGTGGTCGCGCCGCTCGAGGCCGATTCCTGATACGGAATCTCGACGCCCTGCATGATGGTCGCTTGCTTCTGATTCGCCGTAATGACGCGGGGTGAGGAGATGGTCTCGCTCTTGCCCTCGTTTTGCGCGGCCGAAAGTTCCAAATCCACCAAATAGCTGCCCGCAAGGAGCGAAACGCCGATGCTGCCGTTGACGTTTGCAGCCGGCAAATTGACCTGGTAGCGATTGTCCAGCGTCGGTATCGTCACCGGAAACTTCGAGCCTCCATTGTTCAGATTGGCGATTGCCGAACCGGTGATGGTGTCGGCGCCCGTGCCGTTGCCAGTGACCGCCAACAAACCATTTTGGCCCACGCTCTGCGCGGTGGTCACGCCGAAGCGCGCGCCCAAGTCGCGCTCGAAGCTGTCGCTGACAACCACGATGCGCGCTTCGATCAGTACCTGTTTGACGGGCACGTCCAAGGTTTGCACCAGGCGGCGAATGTCAGCGAGCTTCTCGCTGGTGTCTTGCACCAACAAGGTATTGGTTCGCTCATCGATCGACAGCGTGCCGCGGGTCGACAGCATGGAGTCCTTGGCGTTGGTGGTCTTGATCAGTTTCGCCAGGTCCGAGACCTTGGCGTAGTTCACCTGCATGAATTCAGTGTGGGTCGGCGAGAGTTCCTGCACTTCCTTGTGGGCGGCGAGTTCCGCCTTTTCGCGCGAGGCAAGCTCTTCAGTGGGTCCGATGATGATCACATTGTCCTGACGGCGCTTGTCGAGGCCCTTGGTGCGCAGCACGATGTCGAGCGCTTGATCCCAAGGCACGTTCTGCAGCCGCAGCGTCAAGTTGCCGGTCACCGAATCGCTGACCACGATGTTCTGGCCGCTGGTGTCCGCAAGCAGCTGCAATACCGAGCGCACGTCGATGTCCTGAAAATTCAAGGTCAGACGCTCGCCGCTATATTCCTTCTTTTCATCCTGAGCGGATCGCTTCTGGGAAGCCTTCACTTCGATGGTATACTGGTTGTCCGATTGGTAGGCCAGTTGTTCAAAGTCGCCCTGGGCGGAAATCACCAAGCGCGAGCTGCCGTCCACTCGTACGGCATCGACGGTCTGCACCGGCGTTGCGAAATCCATGACGTCATAGCGGCGCATGAGATTCTTCGGCATCAGCGTACCGGCGAAGTCCACGACGATTTGATTGCCTTCCTGGCGCACGTTGACCGGCGTGCGCGGATCGGTGAGCTGCACGATCACGCGGCCAGTGCCGTCGGCGCCGCGCCTGAAGTCGATGGTGCGAATCGAACGCTCCACGGGCGCTGAGGCTGCGCTCGCACTGGCGCGTGCAACGGCCGGTTTCCCGACATCTGCGCCCGGCTGCTGGCCCAGCGTCACGATGATCGTATCGCCGTCGACCTTGGTGGTGTAGGGGATCAGGGTGTCGACATTGACGACCAAGCGCGTGCGGCCGTTGGCTTCGGCGGCCACCACTGTGTCGACGCCGCTGGAACGGACGTCGATGCGGCGCGAGGCGAGAGCCAGCGTGGTATTCGGCAAGTCGAACGCAATTCGCGCCGGCTTGTCGATGGTGAACGGCAGGGGCTCGGGAGCCGGGCCGGTCATGTGCAGTTTGAGCTGCACTTGCGAGCCCGACAACGTCTGAACGTCGATGGATGTGAGCTGTACCGGATCAGCGGCGCGTGCCGTGAAACCGATCGTAGCCAATGCGACGAAGGCCATCGCGCTGATCATCGCCGCTCGTATCTTGATTCTAGTCATGCTCTCTTTCTCCCTGGGGCCTCAATCGGACAATGCCAACGAGGCGGGTCGCTCAATGTAGCCGCCAAGACCATCCGGTATGATTTCGACGAGGCTAATTCTTCCGCCGGTAATTTCTGTCACTTTGCCGTCGTTCTGCCCGAGGTAATTACCGGGTTGAACTTTATGCACGAGGCCGTCTTTGGACTGGACGAGCCCGTAAAAATTGCTGCCCACTTTGAAGGTGCCGACCATCTTCAATGTGTCTAGCGAAAAGCCTTCGAGGAACTCGCGGTTGCGGCGCGAACTCGGGCGCAGGTTTGCCTGGCCATTCACCGAGCCGGCGCCCTGCGGCTGGAACGGCGAGCGCAGGTTGGCGGCGCTGTATACATAGGTTTCGTAGGGCTTCACCTCGGGCAGAGGCAGGATGCGGCCGCCCGGCTTCTTCTTGGTGGCCTCGATCCATTTCTGCACGTCCGATTGACCGCCGGAGCAGCCGGCCGCGAGCATCGCCACGAACACGGCGGCGATGACGCCGATACTGGATGTCTTTCTCACGTCGCGCCTCCTGCCTTCTTCTTCGACTTAGCGCCCTCGTCCTCGATGTAGCGGTAGGTCTTGGCGGTTACGTCCATGGTCAGGTTGTCGTACGATCCCTTTGCGTCCACCGGCGTGATCTGGATGTCGTGCAGCGTCACGATGCGCGGCAGCGCGGCGATGCCGCTGACAAACTTGCCGAAGTCGTGGTAGCTGCCCATCAGTCTGATTTTGATCGGCAGTTCTGCGTAGAAGCCGTTGCTCTTCTCGCTTCCCGGCTGGAACAGCTTTTCGGAAAGGCCCGCGGCCAGCCCGGTTTGTGAAATATCCACCAGAAGATTCGGCACCTCGGTCTTGCCGGGCAACTGCCGCAGCATGGCGCCGAAGCTGCGCTCCATTTCGCCGAGCTGGGCCTTGTAGGCATCGAGATTGGCCGCACGCTGCTGCTTGCTTTCGAATTGCGCGCGCAGGTCCTGCTCATCCGCTTCCGCCTTTTGCAGCAGCGGCCGATCGTCGTTCCAGACGAACATGTACCAGCCGGCGGCTGCCACCACGGCGAACCCCAAAGCGATGAAGAAGCCACGCACCGGCAGCGGCCAACGGCCTACATCGCGCGGATCGATGGAACGTAGTTGATCGAGGAAATTCATTTCGCCGCAACCTTTTTGACCGTTGTTTCGCCGCCGCCTTCCAGGTCCACGCCAATCGTGTCGCTGGTGAGGGTGAAGCTCGAGCCGCCGGTCGGCGAGTCCTTGGCCGACTCGACCACTTGCAGCTGCGGGTTATCCATCCAGACGGAAGAGTCGATGTTGCGCATGAAGGTCGACACGCGCGTGCTCGACTGGGCAACACCCTTCATCTCGAGCTTCTTGCCGGTTTGCTTCAGAGATGTGAGGTAAATGCCCTCGGGCACCGTTTTCACGAGCTCATCGAACAGGTGCACGATCTCCGGACGCTGGCGCTGCAGCTTCTCGATGATCTCCATTCGCGCCACCAGGCGCTGCTTGCGATTCTCGAGATCTTGAATGTCTGCGATCTGGGCATCGAGCTTGACGATCTCCCTTTTCAGAAGATCGTTCTTCGCGTTTTGCGCATCGATCCAGCCGGCATATGCAAGTTTGCCGCAGCCGACGAAAACGACGGCGGCAATTGCGGCGCCGATGAGGGCGCCACCGAATTCGCGGCGTCGCCGTTTCCGGTCGATTTCGCGGTGGGGTAGTAGGTTAATTCGCGGCATGGCTGCTCTTTAGTCGAAGCTTCGCAGCGCAAGGCCGCAGGCTGTGAGTAATGCGGTGGCGTCGCGCGCCACAGCTTGGGCTTTTGCCTTGGACGAGACCTTCATGTTGCCAAGCGGATCGCCTTTGTCCGCCGGCACGCCGACGCGGCTGGAGATGACATCGGCAACGCCGGGAATGTTGGCGCAGCCGCCGCAGATCAATATCTGGTCCGGCTGAGCGCGGCCGCTGCCCGAGGCCAAATAGAATTGCAGAGAGCGGCTGACTTGCTGGGTCATGTCGTCGATGAAAGGATCCAGAACCTCGGGCTGATAGTTGCTGGGCAAGCCGCCTTCTTTCTTGGCGCGGCCGGCTTCTTCCATGGAGAGTCCGTAGGTGCGCATGATTTCCTCGGTGAGCTGCTGTCCACCGAAGGCGAAATCCCGGGTGTAAATGACTTTCATGTCGCGCAGCACGCTGAACGTGGTGCTGCTGGCGCCGAAGTCCACGACCGCAACGGTACGGTCCAGGCCCCCGTCCGGCATTTGATGGCGCATCAGGGCGCAGGCATTTTCCAGCGCGAAGGCTTCCACATCGACGATGTGCGCTGTCAGCCCCGAGGCCTGCACGGCGGCCTGGCGCTGCTCGACATTCTCTGTGCGGGTGGCAACCAGCAGCACATCCATCATGTCCGGATCCTTTTCCGAAGGACCCACGACCTGGTAGTCGTAGCTGACTTCCTCCATGGGGAATGGGATGTACTGGTCCGCCTGCATCTCGACCTGGCCTTCCAGCTCGTTTTCACCGAGATTCTTCGGCATCTGGATCACCTTGGTGATCGCAGCGTCGCCGCTGATCGCGATGGCCGCCAGCCTGCTCTTGGCGCCTGAGCGCTTGACGGCCCGGCGGATCGCCTCGCCGACCGCTTCGGCATCGACGATGGCTTTTTCATTGATGGCGTTATGCGGCGTAGGCTCCGCAGCATACGACTCAACGCGATATTGGCCACCTGACATCGTGAGCTCAATGAGCTTCACCGACGAGGTGGTTATGTCAAGTCCCAAGAGCGGACGATTTCTTTTTCCTAACGACCACACAGATTTTTTCCCTTTTTGCTCAATACCTTGTAGGTCGAAACTGGTGCATGAGAGTAGCTACGCCCAGCAAACTTAGCAAGAAACTGTTAAATAGAACGTGAAACCACTCACGGTAATTGCCGCCAGCGGAGGCAAAGTCGGCAAAGTGAGACGTACGACGAATTCGTAGCTCTCGAGGAGGCGTCGAGTCATCCGTTCAGACCTCTCCGCCGTTGCTCTCGCTAGGCGATTGGTTAATCTTGGTCTGGCAACCCCGCTATCCTGGGAGCCGAAACCCCAAGGATCGGTGGCTTTGCGTCCTCATCTTTCGATGAGTATGCCCACGTGTCCGGCGGTAATATGCATGCCAGTTTTCGCCGGTGCAATAAGTTAGAGCGGTTTTCTGTGGCCAAACGTTACCTAGTTCTCATCTCGCGCATTTGTGCAGTATTAGTTGGTGTAATAGCGCTAATTGCGTTCGCAAACGTCTGCGCTTATGTCTACTTGAAGCCGGCGCTGCCCGATGTCGCCGGGTTGCGCGACGTCCAGCTGCAGGTGCCGCTGCGCGTCTATACACGGGACGGAAAGCTGATCGCCTCGATCGGCGAACAGCGCCGAATTCCGGTGCGCTACGAGCAATTGCCGAGAAAACTGGTGCTGGCGTTCCTCGCCACCGAGGACGACCGTTTCTTCCGCCATCATGGCGTCGATTGGGAGGGCATCCTCCGAGCCGCGGTGGCGAATCTCAAGGCCGGCGGCATCCGCCAGGGCGCCAGCACCATCACCATGCAAGTATCGCGCGACATGTTCCTGACGCCGCACCGCGACATGAAACGCAAGATGAGCGAGGTCTACATTTCGCTGTTGATGGAAACCGAATTGACCAAGGAGCAAATCTTCTCCTTGTACGTCAACAAGATCTTTCTAGGTCAACGTGCCTATGGCGTGGCGGCCGCGGCCGAGGTCTACTTCGGGAAGAGCTTGGACGAACTCTCCATCGGCGAAATGGCGACGCTGGCCGGCATCCCGACGTCTCCCTCGACCGTCAATCCGGTCGCCAATGCCGAGGCGGCGAAGGTGCGGCGCGCCCATGTATTGGGAAGAATGCTGGAGCTCAACTACATCACCCAGGCCGAGTACAACGAGGCGAAGAACAGTCCCATGGAATCGCGGCTGCACGGCGCTTCGATCGAAGTGGATGCTCCCTACGTCGCGGAAATGGTGCGCAACGACATGCAGGCCAAATACGGCGATATCGTCTATACCGCCGGCTACAAGGTGTTTACCACCATCGACTCGCGACTGGAGACTGCGGCCACCGTGGCGCTTAGAACCGGACTCATGGAGTACGACCGCCGTCACGGCTACCGCGGTGCGATCGCCAAAGTCGATCTGTCCAAGATCACCACGCCGGCGCAAATGGACGCATCGCTGGATGAGTTCCCGGTAATCGGCGGCCTGAAGCCCGCCATCGTGGAAAGGGTCGAGGCGAAGAGCGCCAAGATCTACGTCAAGGATTTGGGCGCGGTGAATCTGCCATGGGAAAAGATGGCCTGGGCCAGGCGCGAGTTGCCCGAAGAAAAAGTCGACCGTCCGCCCACTCAAGCCGCCGAGATCATGAGCCGCGGCGATGTCATTTACACCGTGGGCCGCACCGCAGATTCACTGATGTTCGCGCAAGTTCCCGAAGCCCAGAGCGCGCTGGTATCGGTGGATCCAAGGGACGGCGCGGTGGTGGCTCTGATTGGCGGATTCGATTTCTTCCAAAGCAAGTTCAATCGCGTCACGCAGGCCAGGCGCCAGCCCGGCTCGGGATTCAAACCTTTCATCTATGCGGCGGCTTTCGACAAAGGATTCACTCCCGCCAGCATTGTTTTGGACGCACCGGTGGTCATCGATGAGCAGGGCAATGAAAAAGCCTGGCGGCCGCACGAGGACACGGACAGGTTTTACGGACCGGTGCGCCTGCGCGAAGCGTTGGTGCATTCGCAAAATCTCGTGTCCGTACGCTTGATGCGCGCCATCGGCGGCGATTACGCCCGCAACTACGTGACCCGATTCGGTTTCGATAAGTCGCAATTGCCGGACGACCTTACTCTCGCGCTCGGTACGGCCGAGCTCAGCCCCTTGCAGGTGGCCATCGGCTACTCCACTTTCGCCAATGGCGGCTTCAAAGTAACCTCGTACTACATCGATCGCATAGAGGATGCGACCGGCAAGATCCTGCAGCAGGCCGATCCCGCCATTGCCTGCCCGCAGTGCGGACGAGTGTCCGAGGCACCCGTGTCCCGCATCAGCAATGCAAAACCTGCGCAACTCGACGCCGGCGAGCACGATGGCAAGTCCTTGATTTCTACAAAGAATCTAGCGCCGCAAATCATCAGGCCGCAGGTGGCCTATTTGCTGGCCGACATGATGGCGGATGTCATCAAGCGCGGCACGGGCCAACGTGCCCGCACACTCAATCGCGACGATATCGCTGGCAAAACGGGTACCACGAGCGATTTTCATGATGCCTGGTTCAATGGCTTCAACGGAGATATCGTCACCACCGTCTGGACCGGGTTCGACGTGGATCGATCGCTCGGCGACAGCAACGATCAGGCGGCTCACGTTGCCGTGCCCACGTGGACGTATTTCATGCATGAGGCACTGGCCGGCGTGCCCAGGCACCCGGTACCCATGCCCGACGGTATCGTCACGGTACGCATTTCGGCCGAGACCGGACTGCTCGCGAGCTCCGACAATCCCAGCGGCATCATGGAAAAATTCATCGAAGGGAACCTGCCCAAATCCGAGGTGTACGAGGGGCCGAACACGACGAACCCGGCTGAGGGCGATAAACCGCTATTCTAGGAGCCTGTCTCAAGTAGGAGCCTGTCCCACGCCCATGCCTAAGAAATTTTCGCAGCGTGCAGAAGATTTACGCCGCGCACTCGCGCAGGAAGCGGCAAGAATCATGGCGGAGCACGGCATCGAGGACTACCTGCAGGCGAAGCGCAAAGCGGCGGATCGGCTCGGCGTGAACGATGTGGCCGTGCTGCCGAAGAACATCGAGATCGAAGATGCGCTGCGCGCGCACCAGCGGCTGTTCGGCCGCGATACGCACGACCACACCTTGAAGGAACAGCGCCGCATTGCGCTCGATACCATGCGGATCCTGGCGGAGTTCCAGCCTCGCCTGGTGGGTTCCGTCCTCACAGGCACGGCGACCAACTACAGCGACATCAACTTGCATCTTTTCGCCGACGCCTCCGAGTCCGTCGCCATCCGCCTCATGGAAATCGGTGTGCCGCATGAGTTCTATGAACGACGCGTCAAGATGGATGCGGAACGCAGCGTCAACTATCCGGCTCTTCGATTCGAAGCCAATGGCCGCACCGTCGATGCCACCGTGTTCCCCATCGATGGAATCCGTCAGTCGCCGTACTCGCCGGTCGACGGAAAGCCGATGAAACGCGCGGATGCCCGCGAGGTTTCCGAGCTGGTCGGCGCGAACTAGCCTAGTTCGGCGGCTTCGGCTGCCACACCTCCATCATGTCCGGCGAGCCTTGAGCGCGCACGCCATTGTCGGTCAAGATCTCGTCCGTGGCCGCCATGATGGCGGTCCTCTCAAACACCAGCGCCTCGCCGCCGCGGGTGGAGAACTCGATGCTGACGAACGGATCCTTCAAGTCGCGCAGCAGCTCCACCAAGTGCTTGAGGCTCTTGATGGGCGTGCCGTTGATCGAATACACCACCGAGCCGGTCGGATTGCCGTAGCCGTTCGCCAATTTATGCGGGAAGAACGGCGAGGAGATGAGCACCAATTCCTGCAAGTCGTCGTCCGGTGGGTCGAGCGCCCTTGTCACCAGCGGACTTTTCAAAAATCCCAGCGCGCGCAGCAAATTGGCGTTGTTTTCGAATGCCGCCAGAAATTGCCGGGTCGCCCTCGAAAACACCACCGGTCCATAGACGAAGTAGGACGGATACGCGCCGTGCAGATCGGGGATCAGCGTTGGACGGTTGGCCGTCACGGGAAGTTCGATCTTGAGCGGCTTGCCGTCCCGCACCACGGTCAGCGCCAATTTGCCGTCCTTCGCAAGGCGCTGGATCATGTAGGCAAACTGCACGCGTAGATCCGCAGTGATTTTCACCATGCCTTGGTTGTCGATCGGAGTGTCGCCCACGCGCGTGATCACGTCCCACTCCTTTAATGGATACGCAGCGTCGGTCTTGTCGGGCCTGTGCACCACCATGCCCTCGATGCTCTTGTCGAGCTTCAAAAAATTCCGCAGGGCCGGGTTTTCGAGCGTTTGCAGATCGTCGTACATGGCCGGCTTGCCGTCATAGTGGCCGTCGGCAATGTCCTTCAGGAACAGATCCACCTCTTCGTTGGGAATGATGTAGCCGATATTCTGGGTGTCTCCCCCCAATCGGCTGAACGCCAGTCCGATCATCTTGTCGCCGGCAATGGCCGGGCCGCCGCTATTGCCGGGATTGATGGCCGCGTCGATCTGAATGCGCAGGCCCGATACGGGATAGGAGTAGGGAACGAATTCGATGCGCGACACGATGCCCTTGGTGATGGACAGCGAGGATCCGCCGGTGGGAAATCCATAGGCCAGCACCGGGTCCTTGATTTGCGGCAGCTTGCTGGCGCGCGCCACTGGCGGATGGGTGTCGAAGAAGGTCGGATCGTCCAGCTGCAGCACGGCCAAATCGATTCCGGGCGCAACGGCCACCACCGTCGCCGGCAGCTTGTCGCCCGCTGCATTGGCCTGAATCTGCACCTGGGTCGCGTACAGCACGGCGTGAGCGTTGGTCAATATGCGCCTGCCTTCGATCACCACGCCCGAGGCGGTCGCCTCGCTCGGCGCCTGCTTGGCCCAGGGCTTGAATGGGTCCGGAAATCGCATGGTGGAAAAGATTTTCACCACCGAATTTTCCAGCGCCGGCGGCGCGGAATCAGCGGCGTGCGTTGTGCTCGCATGCGCCGCCGCCGCGAGACCTGTGACGATGAGCGCCGCGCCGGTAAGCAACAGACTAAAACGTGCCATGAATTTTATTGCGTCCTATTTTCCATCGACTGAAAACGCCAGTAATGCGTTGCCCGAATTGACGTAAATGATGCCGTTCACAATCGTGGCTCCGCCGTGATCCAAAGGGCCGCCGCTCGCTCGAACACCGTTTTGCGTCTTGAAGATTGTTGCCGTGTCGAAGTCCCAAAGTATCTTGCCATCGATGGTCGAGTAGGCGCGCAAGTGGCCGTCCATCGATCCTGAGAATGCGCCTCCGGGCATCACCGTGACCGCCTGCACCTGCGCGTGCCAACAATCGCCGTCGCCCCAGGAACAAGCGGGCTGCGGCGCCGGCATGTTCCAGCGAAGCGTTCCGGTTTTCATATCGAAGGCTGTCAGCGTGCCGCCCGAGCTGACCGGGTCCGCAAGCAGGCCGGAAGCGGCGACGTACAGATTGCGGTGATCGGCGGCAATGCCCCAGGCGATGCCGCCGCCGCTAGCCCCGCTGCCAATTCTCGTTTGCCAAAGAATTTCACCGCCATGATCAGGATCGAGGCCATAGACGACGCCCGAGGTTTGACCGGCCAGAAGTACTTGATTGCCGCTTCCCAGCGTCCGCAACACAGCCGAACTCTCGAAGCCGCTGGATACCGCCTCGCCGGCCACGATGAGTTGCTTCACCCAGCGCAGCTTTCCGTCGCTCAGGTCGAAGGCGGCCACCGCATCGGTAAGGGCGGACTGCTCGCCGCCCATGCCAGGTCCGCCGGTGGTCACGTACACGACATTGCGTGCCGCGTCGATGGTGGGCGATGAGACAATGGCGGCGCCTGCGGGTCCGGACTCCTGGACGCCCGCGTTGTTCTTGCGGACGGGCACGGGCTCCTCCAGCACGGTGTAGCTCTTCCAGACGATTCTGCCGCTCGCAATGTCGAGCGCCACCAGGCTGCCGCGAAAAGTGCAGCAGCCGTAGCCTGGATTCGACGCCAGCTGATCTTCCGTCGAGGCGACCGCGACATACAGCCGCTCGTTGTACAGCGTCGGCGCGCCCACGATGCGCGCCAGCGGATGCGTGTCTGCCTGCGTTTTCCACAGCAGAGTTCCCTTTTGTGCGTCCAGCGCGTAAACGGCGCCGCTGTCATCGCCGAAGAAGGCGCCGCTCGGCGCCTTGATGACGTCAAGGTGAGCCAGCGTGCGTTTCAGCTTCTTCGGCAGCGAGGCGCGTTTGGACTGGCCCAGCTCGCCGATGGAAATCGCCGTGCGGCTGCCCGCGCCAGCATCGAAGGTCCAGTAGGTGCAACCGGTCTTGGCATCCAATGAATAGATGCGGCCCGCGGAACTCGACACGAACAGTCTTCCGTCCACGATCGTGGGTTGACCTGACTCCGTGCCGCCCTGATAGCCGTAGGCCCATTTCAGCGCCAGTTTCGGCACGTCGGTTGCGCGTATCGCGGGCTCGGGTTGGTAGCGCGTATTGTCGAGGTCGTGTCCCCAGCCGTTCCATTGCACGCTGCCGATGGCCACCGGCTGGGAGCGATCGGCGCATAGATTCTGTTCCGGCGACAGCACGGCAGGCGGCGCAGCAGCATCCGCGACGGCAGAATCTGCCGCGCCCATCAAAAGCAGTGCGGCGGGCGCGCATAACAAGACGTGGGCAACGACCGCCATCGATCAGCGCTTTGCGATCGGCAGGTAATCTCGCTGCGTGGGACCGGTGTAGAGCTGGCGCGGCCGGCCGATTTTCATGTTCGGATCCGAGACCATTTCCTGCCACTGCGCGACCCAACCGGCGGTGCGCGCAATCGCGAACATCACCGTGAACATGGAACGCGGGATGCCCAAAGCGCTGTAGATGATGCCTGAATAGAAATCCACGTTGGGATAGAGTTTTCGGGACACGAAGTAGTCGTCCTTGAGGGCAATCTCTTCCAGGCGCAGCGACAGATCGAACAGCGGATTGTCGCTCTTGCCGAGCTTTTCCAAAACCCGATAGCACATGTCGCGAATGATCTTGGCGCGCGGGTCGAAGTTCTTGTACACGCGGTGACCGAATCCCATCAGCCGTACGCTATCGCTCTTATCCTTGACCCGGCTTATGAATTTATCGATGTTTGCGACCGAACCGATGCCGTCCAGCATGTCGAGCACAGCCTCGTTGGCGCCGCCGTGAGCGGGACCCCACAGTGCGGATACTCCGGCTGAAATAGCGGCGTAGGGATTGGCGCCGGTGCTGCCGGCCAGGCGCACCGTCGAGGTGCTGGCGTTTTGCTCGTGATCGGCGTGCAGTATGAACAAGAGATCCAGCGCTTCGGCCGCGACCGGATCTATTGCATAAGGCTCGCACGGCACCGCAAAGAACATGTTGAGCATATTCGCGCAGTAGCGCAGATCGTTGCGCGGATAAATGAAGGGCTGCCCGAGCGTGTGTTTGTACGCCGCCGCGGCAATCGTCGGTAGTTTCGCAATGATCCGGTGAGCGAAAATTTCCCGTTCCCGCGGATCGCCGATGTGCGTGGTGTCGTGATAGAAGGCCGCCATCGAGGCAACCACCGCGGACACCATCGCCATGGGGTGCGCGTTGTGATGGAAGCCCTGGAAATTGCGCAGCAATTGTTCGTTGACCATGGTGTGCCGCATGATCGAATTCTGGAAGGCATCCAGTTCCGATTTTGTCGGCAGGCTGCCATTGATGAGCAGCGTGGCCACTTCCAGAAAGCACGATTTTTCCGCGAGCTGCTCCACGGGATAGCCCCGGTACAGAAGCACTCCCTTGTCCCCGTCGATATAGGTGATCTTGCTCTCGGTGCTCGCCGTGGCCATGAAACCAGGATCGAAGGTGAATACGCCTTGGTCCTTGGTCAGGTGAGAGATGTCGAGCACGTCGGGTCCGATCGTCCCCGCGATCGCATCCAGCTGACTCGTCTTCCCGGTCGAGAGATTCTTGAGTTCGTATTTCGTGCTCATGCGCTTTGTCCGGCGGCTAGGTTTCTTTCGATTGAACCCCGCAGCCTTGCACGGCCGTACAACGGAATCAAGCGCATACGTCGCTGTGCGCACCTAAATGCAGATGCGCGCAGCGCGAAATCTCGCCGTCGATTATTGAGCAGCTTGCTTAGGCTTTTGCGGCGCTGGGCTTTGCAGCGGCGGATTTTGCAGCCTCGGGCTTTGCAGCCTCAGGCTTTGCGACCTCGGGCTTAGCCGCATACTTCTTGCGGAATTTGTCGACGCGGCCGCCCGTGTCCACAATTTTTTGCTTGCCCGTATAGAAGGGATGGCAATTCGAACAAACTTCAACCTGCAAATCCTGGCCGATCGTCGAGCGCGTCTCGAACGTGTTGCCGCAGGTGCAAGTGACCATCATTGTTTTGTATTCTGGATGGATGCCGGCTTTCATAGGAACCTCGTATATCTGTTGCGGCAGAATCGATGAGCTTGAACTTCAAGCGGCATCGCCACGCCTTGAACCCATAGCTTCCGGCGAGATCGTAAAAATCAATGCCAAAAACGCGGCCGCGAATCATATGCGTAATGGAGGCTGCGAACAAGAATCTTTACATAATTGTACGTAAGCCCTTGTGCCGTAACGACAAGAATAATTGTCCACAATATCTGTGGATAAGTCTGTGGATGGCAGCCGCCGCAGGTGACTCATTCAGCAGGAATTCGCGTAATTGTTACTTTGATCAAAAAATAGACAGGTCATTTTTTCTTTTTAATTCAATGAATTACAAGACGCATCTGAGGCAGTGCAGGCGTAATGTGCTGTAGGTCTCACTTTGTGCGAGACGTCCCGGCCGGTGTGTATAAGCTTAGGACAGGAAACTTGCCTGCAGATCGTTGAGGAAGCGCCGCCCGAGTTCTGTGGCCTGCCACCCCCCTGCGTTCTGCTCCATGAGGCCGCGAGCTTGCGCCCGGGCGATCGTTTCCGCCACGGAATCCAGCGCAAGCCCGGTTCTTTCCTGGTAGCAGGCCTGCTGGAATCCCTCGTTCAGACGCAGCGCGTTCAGCATGAACTCGAAGGGAATATCGGCCGCCGCGATGTAGGCACTCTCACCTATGGCGCCATGCGCGCTTGAGTATTCGCGCGGCTGTTTGGGCTTGGTGGTGCGTAAAATCCGCTGCGGCAATTCAAAGCTGATTTTGCCGTGAGCGCCCGCACCCACGCCCACGTAATCGCCGAACAGCCAATAGTTGAGGTTGTGCCTGCATCGGGCGCCGTCCCTGGCATAGGCGGAGACCTCGTATTGCCGGTAACCGTGCTCGGCGAGCAGCTTTTGACCTGCGGTTTGGATTTGCCAGGCGAGATCCTCATCTGGCAGCACCGGCGGACGGGAATGAAACACCGTGCCAGGTTCGAGGGTCAATTGATAATAGGAAATGTGCGCTGGGCCGAGCGCGCATGCGGTACTCACGTCGCTCCGCGCCTGTTCCGGCGTTTGTCCCGGCAGCGCGAACATCAAATCGAGATTGAAATTACCGAGCCTCGCCGCGCGCAGTTCCTCAACCGCGCGATGCGTGTCATCGGCCGTATGAATACGGCCCAGCACTTTGAGCGCATCCGCATCGAAGCTCTGCGCGCCCAAGGATACGCGGTTGATGCCGGCGTCGGCGTAGCCTGAGAATCGACCGCGTTCGATGGTCCCGGGGTTCGCCTCCAAGGTGATTTCAACATCCTGCGCGAATGAAATGCGCTGCCGCAACGCGGCCAGCAAGCGCGCAAATTCCTCAGGCTGGAACAGGCTCGGCGTACCTCCGCCGAAAAACACCGTATCGATTCTGCGGCCCTCGAGTCGCTGCGCTTCGATGTCGAAGTCCCGAATCAGCGCATCGATGTATGCAGCGTCAGGCTTCGCCGACTTCAGCTGATGCGAATTGAAGTCGCAATACGGACATTTGCGCACGCACCATGGCATATGCACGTACAGAGCCAGCGAAGCATCGATCATTTGCGCACCGTTTGTTCGCGCACCGTTTGTTCGCGCGCCGTTTGCTCGCGCACGGTTCGCTCGGGCGACTCTTGCTCGCGCGCCGCAAGCTGCGTGCGCAATTGCCGCAGCGCCTTGCCGCGATGGCTCAAGCGATTCTTTTCCTCAGGTGCGAGTTCAGCCGCCGAAACTTCAAGCTCTGGCAGCCAAAAATACGGATCGTAGCCGAAGCCGCCGGAGCCGCGCGGCGCCTCGAGAATGAATCCCTCCCACGCTCCTTCCGCCACCAAGGGCTCAAGATCCGCAGCCGCGCTCACGAAGACCACAGAACACCTGTATCGCGCCCGGCGCTCAAGCATTGGTATGCCTAGAAGCTCACGCATGAGTTTCGCGTTGTTGGCGGCGTCATCGCCCTGCGTACCCGCGTATCGGGCCGAAAAAAGACCCGGCGCTCCGTCAAGGGCATCGACTTCGAGCCCGGAGTCGTCCGCGACCGCCGCGAGCCCGCTCAATTGGGCGGCATGACGCGCCTTCAAGGTCGCATTCTCCAGGAAAGTAGTGCCCGACTCCTCGGGCGAGGCCAACCCCAATTCAGCGAGGCTTGTCAGCTCGAACGGCAAGCCGGCGAGCAAGCGGCGGAATTCTCGTAACTTGCCGGGGTTGGCGCTAGCGACTACGAGGCCCCTAGGCGGCGCGAACGCTGAGTTGTGCGGCATGCAATCGCGCGATACCTTGCGTCGCAAGGTCCAACAATTGATCCAGTTCATGGCGGCGAAACGCGTGCCCTTCAGCGGTCCCCTGAACCTCGACGAAGCCGCCGCCGCTGTTCATGACGACGTTCATGTCGGTTTCAGCGTTGGAATCCTCCGCATAGTCCAAGTCAAGAACCGGCGTGCCGCGATAGATGCCCACTGATACGGCGGCGACTTGACCGTGCAGCGGGTTCGCCGCGATCGCGCGTCTCTTGAGCAGAGTGTCGATTGCATCCGCCAAGGCCACGAATCCGCCGGTGATCGCCGCCGTGCGCGTGCCGCCGTCTGCCTGCAGTACGTCGCAGTCAATGGTGACGGTGCGCTCACCCAGCGCTTTCAGATCGACTACCGCGCGCAGGGCCCGGCCAATCAGCCGCTGAATCTCCTGCGTGCGCCCGGTTTGTTTGCCGCGCGCCGCTTCGCGCGGTGATCGGGTATGCGTGGCTCGCGGCAGCATTCCGTACTCGGCAGTCACCCATCCCTGGGCCGTTCCTCGCAAAAATCCCGGCACGCTTTCTTCGACGCTGGCGGTGCACAGCACCCGCGAGGCGCCGAAACCCACGAGCACCGAGCCTTCCGCATGCTTGGTGTATCCGCGTTCGAAGGTAAGCTCGCGCAGTTCGTCCGGGGCTCTGCCGCTTGGGCGAATGCTCACGCTGCCTTCCATCGAAGCGCTGCCGCACTGGTATTGTCGCTGTAGGGTGCCGAGGCTTCGACCGCTTGGGTCCCCAGTTCAGTGAGCGTATCGCGCAGCGGCTTCATGTTGGCCTGTGCGAAGCGCACGAAATCTTGATCTCTCAAATTGGCCCAGAGGCCGTCGGTGCAGAGCAGCAGCACGTCGCCGGGTTTGAGCCGGCGGCGCGACGATATCGTCATTTCTGGCAGCGCTGCGTCGCCCCCCAGGCAGCACTCGACGTAGTTGCGCATCGGATGACCGTGAACCTCCGCTTCGGTAATCAGGCCTTCGCGCAGCAATACCTCGACGTGGCTGTGATCCCGCGTGCGTTCCAAGACTTGCGACTGGCGCAATTGATAGATGCGGCTGTCGCCGACATGCGCCCAATAGGCAGCGGACTCCTGCACCAGACAAACGGCGCACGTGGCGCGCGGCCGAGCCTCGACGCTCAAACCTGTGCCCAGCTTCACGACCTCTTCATGCGCCCGTCCCAAAGACAAGTGCAAGAAGCCCAACGGATCGAAAATCGGATGCGGCGTTTGCCAAAAAGCCTCAAGCAGACTCGACAGCGCCGTTTCAGCGGCACGCGCGCCTTCCGCATGGCCGCCCATGCCGTCGATGACAACCAGCAGCACCGCCTGGTCCGCGGCCGCGACGGCCACTCGGTCCTGATTTTCTTCGCGGTGCCCAATCAGGCTCACGTCCGCGGTTTCGATCTGCAATGCGCGCTCCTCGATCTGATAGACTTCGCAGCCCTGGATTATGGCCGATTTTGGCGCGGACCCACATGATTCGTAGCATGACCGGCTTTGCGCGGCGCGAAAGGCAATTCCATTGGGGATTGTTGGCCTGGGAATTGAAGACGGTCAACCACCGGTTTCTCGAATTGGGCTGCCGCCTGCCCGAGGAATTCCGCGGCGCAGAGTCGGATTTTCGAGCTGCAATCGCCGGCGCGGTAAGGCGGGGAAAAGTCGAGTCTTCCCTGTATTTCCGGCCCGCCGTGACCGCTGCGGCACTGGAAGTGGACTCGGAATTGCTGGCTTCCCTGACTTCCCGCGCACAACAGATCGCCGCTCAGGCGGGCGCCGCTGCGCGCATCGATGTTTTGGATCTGCTGCGTTGGCCCGGCGTCATCCGCGACGGGACCCGCGACACGGCGCCGATGATCGCCGCCGCCAAGAGCTTGCTCGATGAAGCCCTGTCGGAACTCGCGCGCTTTCGCGACAGCGAGGGAGCACGGCTGCGCGAGGCTTTGGATCTGCGCTGCGCGGGATTGCTCGAGTTCTCGGCGCGCGTGACCGAGCGGCTGCCGGAGATCCGCGCGCGCATGCGCACGAAATTGCTCGATCGCATCGCGCAGCTCGTCAAGGACGCCGATCAGGACCGGATAGAGCAGGAACTCGCGATATTGGCGCAGCGGCTGGATGTGGACGAGGAAATCGACCGGCTCCGCGGCCATGTGACGGAGGTTCGCAAGACCTTCGATGGCCAGGAACCCGCAGGACGGCGCCTGGACTTTTTGATGCAGGAGTTGAATCGCGAAGCCAATACACTGTCGTCGAAGTCCCAGGACATGGAAACCACTCGCGCGGGCGTCGACATGAAAGTGTTGATCGAACAAATGCGCGAGCAGGTGCAGAACATCGAGTAGCTGCCGGAGCCGTTTGGGCCCGCCGCGCCCTCGCTCGCATTTCTCTATAAATCAAGCAATTATTGACAAGCAAAGTCCATGAACTTCCAGGACCCGCGGCGCTAATATTTGTAGCTGGGCGCGTAGCTACGATGCTAGCTACAGCCGGGAGGAACTGCGTGTTCCTGGTCTAGCTACATTGGTAAGTCCATGGCGCGCGACAGACTGACGGCGCTGCGTTGCCTCAACCACAAACTCCCCGGCCTCCGGGGCGTCTACAACACGCACGATTATTTTGCGGAGCGCAAAGCCGCGCTCGAAGCCTGGACGCGCTCCTGCTGGAAATCGAGCGCGGCGAGCGAAAAGTGACGCCCATGCGATCCCGTCGCTCCAACTCGTAACGCCGAAGCAAGGAGCACCAATGCGTAAGTCCATTGCCCCCGAGCAGATCGCCGGCGCCATCCTCGTGCTACGCGGCCATCGGGTTCTGCTCGATGCCGAACTCGCCGCGCTCTACGGGGTGACTACCAAGCGCCTCAACGAGCAAGTCAAACGCAATGCCGCGCGCTTCCCCGCGGATTTCATATTCCGACTGACCAAGACCGAGACAGTAGCCCTGAACCGGTCGCAAAATGCGACCGGTTCCCGGAAGCATCGCGATCCGCGCTTTGCGCCCTACGCCTTCACCGAGCACGGCGCTATCATGGCCGCCACGATCTTGAGCAGCCCGCGCGCCATCGAAATGAGTGTCTATGTAGTGCGCGCCTTCGTCCAGCTGCGTGAGATGCTCGCTTCGAACAGGGAACTGGCTCGCCGCTTCGCACAGCTCGAAACTCGGCTCGACAAAAAGCTTACCAGCCACGATGAAGCCATCGCTGCGATCCTCTTCGCCATCCGCCAGCTCATGCACCCGCCTGCACCTAAGCGCCGGCCCATCGGCTTCACCGCGGATCTTCGCGAGAAGGTGTAGCGACTCCGCGGAGATGGCGGTATTTATATGACAACAGCGGCCTAATGCCTCCTGCCTTCATTCCGATTCGCAGCGTTGTCGCACTGAATTGTGTTGTCTCTGATCGACCCCAAGCTGTCCCATGCGCCCGGCCGCTTCCGAGCAGCGAAATTGCAGACCTTAAACGACATCTAGGAGGCGGCGCGCAATTACCAATACTGCAATGCTGCTGGTAAACGCGAGGCGCGTGAGTACTCGGTTGACGTTGTACGAGAAATTGCTTCGGCAAAATACCAGCGCAAAAGGTAGGGGATGATGCGGGGTGTCGAATAAGTCATCGGTACCATCTCCTTATTGCGACCGCTACAATTGTCGCCTCAAAGCTTGGGAAAGACTTCATCCTCAATTTTGCTCGCGACCCAGCCTAACCGCCACGCGCGCGCGCCCGCTTACCGTGTGCACGTCATTCCCGAACCCGCTCCATTCGAAAGCGCTTCAATGCGGCTCCGCTTAGCTGAGGAAGGTTGTCCGTTATACCGAACCAGGGTGACTTAAGGTCTACAAAAATGTGTTTGTCCGGCCGAATTTGTGGATCGTCATCGAGAAGACCGGGAGGGATCTCCAACCACGGCGTGTCGCCAATGGGATCTGGTACCGGAGATCCACAGCGACGGCAGAAGTAAGTGCGGTATGGCGGTGGAGATTCGAGCACTGGAGCTTCAAATGTCTCGATTAATTCGCCACCCTGCACGAGTCGAAAATCTGCGCGTTTCACTCCCAATCCGGCGACAAAGGCGGAACCATTCGCTTTTCGGCACCGAGTGCAATGACATAGCTCGAACGGGCCGACGGCCCGAGTGATCTCGAATTTCACACCACCACAAAGACAGCTCCCACGAATCATATTCTGACCTCTCGCTCAACGCCCAAACGGGATTTCCTGGGCGCAGAAACGTTGTGATGAAACGTGACGAATATACCCAATGCGACACCCAATGATATTCGTGCACTCCTTGTGCTACGGCGGAGCTCGTTAACCGTGGGCGATTGCTTAGCGTAGGCCGCGAACGGCCGCTTCGCGACGGTCCGGACCGGCAATGCCCGGTTCAGGGCACCGCTTGTCGCCGGTCAGGTCTCTATTCCCGTGTAGGCCCCAAAGCCGGGCGGGAAAGGCGCGCGATCAAGCGGGAACGTACGTCAATCTAATCACACCGTCGCCAACGAGATCGCTGGCCACAAGGCGGAGCGGCGGCCGGGGGCCGGCGAAGAATGGCGTGCCGTGACCGAGGACGAAGGGGCGAAAGTAGAGTCGATACTCATCAACAAGACCAAGGTCGGTCAGGCTTCGCGCCAGGTCTGGTCCGGCGACGTCAATCTCCCCGACGAGCCGAGCCTTAAGCCCACGTATCGCCGCCTCGATGTCATCCTCGACAAGGGTGGCGTTGGGTCCGACCGACTTCAACGAGCGCGACACAACCCACTTCGGTTGATGCCGCCAGGCCGCCGCGAACTCGTGGTCCTCCGCGTCCCACTCGGGCTGGTCTTCGTCCCAATAACGCATGATCTCGTACGTGCGGCGACCATACACACATCCGGCCAGGTCGCGTACGCGCTCTACGAAGTGACGAGAGAGCGCGGGACCAGGTGGCCCCATTTCCAGGTGGTTGACGTAGCCGTCCAAGGACTGCTGCAAACCGAATACAAGCTTTGCCATGTTCTCCCCTCCGTTCGTCTCGAGGCTTTGTAGACGACGAACCGCCGGATTGGAATTCGACATTCTTAAGGAACGCCTTGTATCGCGGGTCGCCTTCTAGTTTTGTGAACGGCATCTCTCCCTTGATGTGGCTGAGAGCAACGGTCCTTCTGCGCGTATGCGAGGTCGAGCCATTTAAATGCCTCGTCTGACTCGCCGCGAAACGCATAGACGCCGCCGATTGCAAGTGGGCGGCTGGTATAGCTCTTGAGCTACCTTAAGCTGCGGGCGGCCGCTTCGAGGCAACTAATCCGTCCCGGAGGCTTGAGCTTCCTATCAGGTTCTCGGCGATGCCACCACTCAACGTTGCTTTTCCAGTGTGTAAGTGATCGTCTGTCCGTGCGCAATATCCTTGTCGATGACCGCGATCGTGTTCCCGTCCTTCGCGAGCGCCAGACGAACCTCGTCGACGACCTTGCCCTGTCGATGATCGGTCTCCTCGACCGTGGCAGCGTCGATCTTCTTGAGCGACACGGTGGTCTTGCCGGGATCGCCTGCGATCGGATACTCCCTGCCGTCGAACTTTGCGTCATAACTTTGTCCGTTCCAGCGCATCTGGAATCCCTCGGCGGTCATTCGGTACTGTACCGGGCGCAGGTCGCCTCCCACGTGCTGTTGCTCCATCCAGGAGCCAGAGAGGGGGTGCGAATCCGCAGGCGCGGCGGCCACACGCTTCACCGTCAGCTCATCGGTCACGGTCTGCACGCCAACAAGATTCGTCACCTTGCTGGTGAGCATCGTGCCATCGGCAGAGACCGTATCGCTGAAGCGCACCAACTCCTTGCTTCCTTGCTTCAATACGATGTCAGCCGAGTTCGGTCCAGTTACTTTCACCTTTGCGGTGTCAAAGTATGCTTGGCCATTCACCTTATGCTCAGCACCGTCTGCTTTCACCGTGTACGGTGGATTGCAGCTCGAACAGGTGTATTCGCCTCCGGCGAGCAGCAGAACGACTGGTTCCCCCGTCGTTTTCAGGGATTCCATATTCGTCTTCCAAGTGCCGTCGAACCCGGCGCCAGCCAGCGCTGCCGCGGGCAGCAGCAGCAGTGTTGGCAATAGAAGCCTCATCGCATCTCACCTTTATCCGTTGTTCTGCTTGGTGGGGGACGGGGAGTCCCCGCGCCGCGGATAGTATGCCGGCCTGGCGGAAGGTACCTAATGCTGCGGTGCAGGGCCGATTGCATTCTCGAGGTAGCGTATCCAGATCATCGAGTCCCTCCTTGGCCCATCGAAGACACGACCCCGCGATCGTTCGAACTGTTGTTAGACGCTATTCAGCGAGAATGCTAACGCAGCCTCACTAGAGATCGGAGACGGCCCCACTTAAACCTATGGTCAGCTTCCGGGCAACAAATCATTGGGGTATCCAGCAGCGACTTCAGAACCGTGACACTGGCGCCACTAGCTAGCAATGTTTCTGCAATATGTTCTGCCGCAGCTTTTCCAAGACCTGCAACAAGAGTGCTGTTTCTGAAACGATCAAAATGTACGGAGAGTTCTGCAGCACGCTTCAAGGAAATGCCGGCAACAGTTCGAAGGGCCTTAATAAACGCCGTTCGATCCTCGGCGGGAGCTTTCACATTGACCTGATACCTAAGCATATTCTTAGACCTCTGCGAAGCCACCGAAATGGCCTCTAAAACGATGAGGTTGAGCGACGCGCGCGATCGCGCCGCCTTACGGCGCCTCACTATCGCGAAAGTGCCGTTTGCCTTGCAAGGCTCGCTGATACTCGGCCTTTGACGGGATGTTCTCGTTAAGCTGCATTTCCGTATGACAGTAGCGGCGAAAGAATTCGGCTGTGTGCTCAGGATTCTTGATCACGTCGTCTCGGATGTAATTAATGTCGATGTTCATGCAAACCGCACCCACGACTCCGTACTCCTTTCGAGCAATCGGAATGGTCGTGCATTTGAATCGCCGCGCACCAAGATTGAGCTCGTAGTTCAGCTTGTCTTCGTTTAGCGCACGTCGCTTCTTGAGGTCGACGAGAAGGGTCGTCGTACCCATATGAAGCGACCGGCCTGTAACTTCGGCACCCTCGATCCACATCACGGATCGACTCGGATTCGCCAGATCGTGCGGCAAGATCTCAATGCCCATTTGCGGAAAGGTTTTTCCGAGCAGCCGCACGATGTTGCGGTAGTTCTCCATGTATTCGTTCGCGTCGATCGCGATCTCGGCGCCACGGTACTTGGCAAATAACTTCTGGAAAGACCGCTTGTCCTTGGCGTCGAGGTGGTCGCGTACGTTGTTCTGTTCGCCAATGAAAATGAGCTGACGGGCCGCTCGTGAGTCCCGGTTTCGCAGCAGATAGTGCATGCCCAAGCGAAAATCGCGCAGACTGAACTCAGCGAAGTTATCAGCCGTCGTTTGGTACGGGTAGAAGTCGTATTCCGTCAGATCGCGCCCATGCAATTGGCGGCGCTCTCGATACTTACCGACCAGAAAGCCGAGCGCAACCAACAACACTGACACCAGCGCTTCGGCAAGAATCGCCGTCAGCATATGGTTCTCGAACAGAAACATTGCCCGCCTCCTTGAAGATCTCGTGGCCGCCAATTAACTCAAGTCCCCGTCGACGCCTTGGCCATGTTCAAGGAAGCGATCGGTCTTGGCAACAAAGGCCGCAAGTCCTGGGCGAAGCGACTGCCATTCGCGAAGTCTGCTGCGGGCTCTATGATCGACCCCACCATGGCATGAAGAAGATCGCCGCATTGACCGCAAATCCCAAGTTCCACAGAAGAGTCCTGATTGTGGATCGGTTGCCCAGATAGGCAAATACAAAGAACACACGGACCACCACAAACGCGATCGCAAGCTCGTCAATCCAGTTCTGCGGTAGTTGCCGAAATTCCGCTAAAAGAACGGCAAAAGCAAAAAAAGGAAAGGTTTCAATTCCGTTGACATGCGCACCTAAAGCGCGTGATGCAACGCCCGGCTTGTAGAAGGTAGGATCGCGCGGGTTTGAATTGTCAAACGTCTTGTAACCGAGGGCCTTCACTGGTGCGACGGTAAGCAAAAATAGGATAACTGCCGCAAATATCATCCATTCGGCGAGTGTCATCAGCTCTGTCTCCATGCCGCTCGGATAGTCCTTCAAACGCGAAAATCCTTGAACCGATAGATCACGTCACCGCGTCATGCTAGCTCGGCGGAATGACCGCTTTAGCATAATTCCATTGGAGCGTGTAACAGATGCTGCCCTTGACCGTACTTTCGAGGCGCGCGACGCCCGCCTCCACATGGACGTCCACGATAGGCACCGGCGGTATAAGGACAGCGTCAATCGTGCCGCGATGAGGGGCACAACGCGGGCCCATTGGGGCCAGCCGGACCAGAGACTGTGTGCGGCCGTATCAAAATCGATATAATTCAGTGCGATATATGCGCTGCGCGCCAGCCAATGCAGGTATCGAGTAGCCGCCGGTCCCTTTCCGCCTCTGGGAGGTTTCTAGCATTGCCTGATCTCGACGCCGCGGATCCAGAACCTGCGCAACCATCCGTTTTTCTGAGCTATGCGTCCGGGGACCGCGAGGCTGCGCGATTGCTGCGGGATGCGCTGCCGGGTTACGGCCTTGAAGTCTGGTACGACGAAAGCGAATTGGGCGGCGGCGAGGCGTGGGATCAGAAAATCCGGCGTCAGATCCGTGAATGCGATTATTTCATGCCGGTCGTGTCGGCTCAAACCGAAGCTCGGCTCGAGGGGTATTTCCGCCGCGAGTGGCGGCTTGCCGTCGAGAGGACTCTCGACATGGCCGATGATCACCTGTTCCTTCTGCCGATCGTCATCGACAACACGGTTCAAGCCAATGCCAGGGTGCCCGAGAAATTTCTCGCCGTGCAGTGGCTGAAGGTGCCGGGTGGTAGGCCAACGTCCGCTTTGGAGTCGGTTTGCCGCAAACTGGCCGCAGGGGATTTAGCGCAAGCGAAGCCGGCGCGTGCCGCGCGACGCAAGGAAATCACCAAGGCGGCGGCGCTTCCGCAGGCGATTCCAGAATTTCCCCGGCAAGAGCCAGGGCAGAAGGCGCTTTACTGGGGCAACGTGTTCGTCTGGGCTTGCCGTTCGTCCTGGGTGCTGTTTAATAGGCTTCCCCGCTGGGTCAGGGTTCTTTTCTACATTTGGCTCGTTACTGTGCTGTTCTCCAACATCAATGGCTCGAGGCATCGAAACTCGTCCGATGTCTCGCCGGAAAAAGTCGAGAAGCTAAAAGCGATTTCGCAAAACTACCAGGGCACGCTGAAAAAGAACGACCTCGTCAATCTCGGCGCCCAAATCGCCAAGGAATTCGCCGATGATTCCGACGAGGGTCCCGCGGAAGGCAGCGCGCTGCTCGCCATCCCTTTCAGCGCCCCCGCCGCAGATGCGGCTGGGCAGAAGCTGGCTGACTCCACCTTTGCCATGACGTATGGAATGGCCTCCATATCGCACCACGGACAAGTGAGCTTGACCAAGGAGCCGCTGTCGTCGCGCGATTTGGGTGCGGCTCTGGAGCGCGGCAAAGCGAACCACTCGACCTATGTGCTTTACGGCACGGTTGATAACGTCAATGGCGCCGAGGTGCTCACCGTGAAGATCGCAGCGGTCGCGGACGGTTCTGTAGTTTGGTCGAAGTCGTACCCCGCCGCCGGTGCCAACCCTTCGACAATCGCGTCGGACGTGGACGCGAAAATTCCTGCTTTGGCGCCAAAGTAAACGGCCGAATGATGCAAACACCAAGCGAGCAGGGACGCCTATACGTCATCGCGGCGCCTTCGGGCGCGGGCAAGACCAGTTTGGTGAAAGCATTGATGCAGGGCGAGCCAAGCATTCAGTTCTCGGTTTCCTATACCACGCGCAAACCCCGTCCGAATGAAATTCCCGGGCGCGACTATCACTTCGTGAGCGCGGAGCGATTCAAGGAAATGATTGCCAACCAGGAGTTCTTGGAGCACGCGCAAGTTTTCGATCATTGGTATGGGACCGGCGTGCGAGCGGTTGAGGAAGCGCTCGCGAACGGCGAACAATTGTTGCTGGAGATCGACTGGCAGGGCGCCCGCCAGGTGCGCGCCCGGCTGCCGCAGGCGTGCAGCATTTTCATACTGCCGCCGTCGCGCCGCGCGCTGGAGGAGCGGCTCAGGAGCCGCAGCACCGATTCCGAAGTGGTGATTCAACGCCGCCTGCGGGACGCCGCAGAGGATATCGCGCATTGGTCTGAATTCGATTATGTGGTGATCAACGACAGCTTCGATCAGGCGCTCGAGGATCTTAAGGCCATCGTCGAAAACCGCGGCAGCCGGTTGGCATCCGGGCGCCCAGAAGTGGTGCGTTTGGCGGCCGCCCTGACCAAACCGTAAGCGAAGCGGGCAAATACCGGGTATTTCAGCGGTTGCGGCCCGCGCTGGCTGGCGAGGGAGGCGCCATTCCTGCTATGCTTTCCATCCCTTTCACGGAACCTAAGCATGGCGCGTATCACAGTCGAAGACTGCCTTCAGAACGAACCCAATCTATTCAACCTGGTGTTGTTGGCGGCCAAACGCGCCCGGCGCCTGGCCAACGGCGCGGAAGCGACCGTGGAATGGGAGAATGACAAACCGACCGTGGTGGCGCTTCGCGAGATCGCTGCCGGAAATATCACCCTCGAAATGTTGGAAGAACCCGAAGAGCCGGTGCAGCCGCCGGTGAGCGAACTCGACATGCCGTCGGATTTCCGTGCTCCGCAACTCGGGCTTGGGGACTAGCTAGCGCCGCCTCGCACCTAAGAGCAGGCGATGGACTACGCGTCTTCCATACTTGGTTTCTTGCCCGGTGGAAGACGCTCCACCGGGATCAGTCAGCTCTTAGACAAACTCGAAGCCTATCTATCGCCCGCCCAAGTGGAGCGGGTGCGCGAAGCCTACGACTTCGGCGCGGAAAAACATCAAGGTCAGAAGCGAGTATCGGGCGAGCCGTACATCACGCACCCGGTCGCCGTCGCCGATATCCTCGCTGACTTGCGTTTGGATGCCGACACTTTGGTCGCGGCGATTTTGCACGATGTCATCGAAGACACGCCGACGGCCAAAGCCGAGATCGCATCGATCTTCGGCCAGGTGGTCGCGGAGTTGGTGGACGGCGTCAGCAAGCTGGACCAGATCCAATTCAAGAATCGCCAGGAAGCGCAGGCGGAAAGTTTCCGCAAAATGCTGTTTGCCATGGTGCGCGACATTCGCGTCATCATGGTCAAGCTCGCGGACCGCATGCACAACATGCGCACTCTGGGCGCAATGCCGCCGGTCAAGCGGCGCCGCACCGCCCGCGAGACGCTGGAAATTTATGCACCCATCGCCGAGCGCCTCGGCCTGTACGCGGTGAAGCTGGAACTCGAGGATTTAGGCTTCCGTGCGCTCTACCCCTACCGCTACAAGGTTCTCGAACGAGAACTGAAGCGCGCGCGCGGCAATCAGAAGGAATTCATCGGCAAGATCGCCGAAACTTTCAGAGGCGCCCTGCAGAAAGCCGGGATTGAAGGCGCCGTGGAAGGCCGCGAGAAGCACTTGTACAGCATCTACAAAAAAATGCAGAACAAGAAGATTTCGATCAACGACATGGTCGACGTGTACGGGTTCCGCATCATCGTCGACAACGCCGATACCTGCTACCGCACGCTGGGTCTGGTGCACGGCTTGTACAAGCCCATGCCCGGGCGATTCAAGGATTACATCGCCATACCGCGCGTCAATGGCTATCAGTCCTTGCACACCACATTATTCGGACCCAACGGCGTGCCGGTGGAAGTGCAAATTCGCTCCGAGCAGATGCACCGCGTGGCCGAGTCAGGCATTGCCGCGCACTGGAAATACAAATCCGGCGGCGATACCTTCGGCGGCGTCGAACATGATCGCGCGCGCGAGTGGCTGACGAGCCTGGTGCAGATTCAGGAGGGCGGCAGCTCGGAGGAGTTCCTCGAGAGCGTCAAAGTCGATTTGTTCCCCGATAAAGTGTACGTGTTCACACCCAAGGGGAAAATACTGCGGCTGCCAAGCGGCGCGACCACCGTTGACTTTGCATACGCCATCCATACCGATATCGGCAATCGGTGCGTGGCCGCAAAGGTCGATCGCCGCCTGGTGCCGTTGCGCACGCCGCTGCGCAACGGTCAAACCGTGGAAATCATCACGGCCAAAGGCGCAACGCCTAATCCCTCGTGGTCGAGCTTCCTGGTGACGGCGAAGGCGCGGGCCGCCATCCGGCAGTACCTGAAGAATCTCAAGAAAGGCGATGCGTTGGAGCTCGGCAAGCGGCTGTTGGGTCTGGCGCTGGAAGAATTTTCGCTCAATCTGAAAAAGATTCCCGCCGGGGATCTCGCCGCGGTGGTCAAAGAACTGAATTTGAAGGACAGCGACGAGTTGTTCGAAAAGATTGGGTTGGGCGAGCGCTTGGCTCCGCTGGTGGCGCGGCGATTGCAGCCCGCGCTCGCGAACGGCGAGCCTGCCGCCAACAGCGGCGGCCCGTTGATGATCGCGGGAACCGAAGGGCTGCTCGTCACCTACGCCCGCTGCTGCTTTCCCATCCCGAACGATCCCATCATGGCTTATTTGAGCGCCGGCCGCGGCGTAATGATTCATCGGCAGAATTGCGGTAATCTCACCGAGTACCGCAAACAACCGGACAAGTGGCTGTCGGTGGCCTGGGAAGCCACGCATGGCCGATTGTTCAGTTCAGAAATTCAATTGGAAATCAACAATCGGGTCGGCGTGCTGGCGGCCGTGGCCTCGAGCATCGCAGGAACTGAAACCAATATCGATCAGGTGTCGTTGGAAGAACGCGACGTGAACAGCTCGTCTTTGAAGTTTCAGATCCAGGTTCGCGATCGAAAGCATCTGGCCCGCGTCCTTAGAACCATCAGGCGCATGCCTGACGTGCAGCGCGTGTCCCGCGCCTTGGCATGAGCAAGCAAATCATTTCGACCGCCAACGCACCTGCCGCCATCGGCATCTATTCGCAGGCCGTGAGAGTGGGCAATACCATTTGGGTCTCCGGACAAATACCTTTAGATCCTGCCACCAAGGAATTGGTCGCCGGCGGCATCGAAGCCGAGGTGCGCCAGGTTTTCGAAAATCTGAAAGCCATTGTCGTGGCCGCCGGAGCCAGCCTCGATGATGTGGTCAAGGCAACCGTTTTCTTGATCGATCTGTCCCACTTCGGACTCGTCAACAAGATCATGGCCGAATACTTCCGCGAGCCTTATCCGGCGCGGGCCGCCGTGGGCGTCGCTTCGCTGCCGCGCGCAGCGCAGGTCGAAGTGGAGTGCGTCGTCGCTCTGTGATCGCGCCACGCCCGGTCACGGCATTGCGCGGCGTCGGCGATTCGCTCGCCGGGCGTTTGCGCGCACTGGGGGTCGAAACCACTCAGGATTTGCTGTTCCTATTGCCGCTGCGCTATGAGGACCGCACTCGGGTGGTCCCGTTGGGCGAACTTCGTCCCGGTCAACGAGCATCCGTCGAGGGCGAGGTAATGCTCACCGAGGTCGCATACCGCGGCCGCCGCCAAATGCTCTGCAAGATTGCCGATGGCTCAGGATTCCTCACGCTGCGCTTCTTTTATTTTACCGCCCAGCAGCAGCAGGGTTTGGCGCGCGGCGCGCGCATTCGGTGTTTTGGCGAGGTTCGCCGCGGGCCCAAGGGTTTGGAAATCGTGCATCCGGAATATCGCCGGGTCGACCCTCACGCGGCCGCCATTCCTGAGGAGCATCTCACGCCCATTTACCCGAGCACCGAGGGTGTAACCCAGGGCCGCTTGCGGCTGCTGGTCGGCCTTGCGCTCGATCAAACAGGCAGCGAGGATCCGCAGGATTGGCTGCCCCCGGCAGTGCTCTTAGGATCGCGCCTGCCCTCATTGCGCGAGGCATTGATGTATGTACATCGGCCTCCTGCGGATGCGCCCGTGGATCTGCTGCTCAGTTGGCGCCACCCGGCGCAGCGGCGCTTGGCGTTCGAGGAACTGCTCGCCCATCAATTGTCGTTGAAGCTGCTCAGGCGGCGCATTCAAAGCGATCCGGGTTGGGCGCTCCATTCAAACGGTACGCTCAAGGTCAACCTGCTGGCGGCGCTGCCTTTTCACATGACCGCCGCGCAGCGGCGAGTGCTGGTGGAAATCGAAGCCGACCTCAAGCTGGCCAAACCCATGCTGCGTCTGGTCCAGGGAGATGTGGGTTGCGGTAAGACGCTGGTCGCTGCCTTGGCGGCGACACAAGCCATCCAAATGGAACGGCAGGTGGCGCTGATGGCGCCCACCGAACTTCTGGCCGACCAGCATGCACAAAATTTCCGCGGCTGGTTCGAGCCGCTGGGCGTGGTGGTCGCCACCTTGACGGGCCGCCAGACCGGCAAAGCCCGCAGCGCGGTGCTCGCCGGAATTCGGGCGGGCCACGCGCAAATCGTGATCGGCACGCATGCGCTGTTTCAGGAAAGCGTGGAGTTCTCCTCGCTTGCGCTGGTGATAGTCGATGAGCAACATCGATTCGGCGTGCATCAGCGCCTGAGCTTGCGCGAGAAAGGAGCGGCGGACGGCCATCAGCCGCACCAATTGATCATGACGGCGACGCCGATCCCGCGCACCCTGGCGATGACCGCGTACGCCGACTTGGACGTGTCAGTGATCGACGAACTTCCGCCGGGACGCACGCCGGTGAAAACCGTCGTGCTAGCCGACGCGCGGCGCGACGAGGTGGTGCAGCGGATTCGCACCGCCTGTTTGCAAGGACGGCAAGCCTACTGGGTCTGCCCTCTGATCGATGAATCCGAAGAAATGCCCTACCAAGCCGCGGAAGAAACGGCGGCGGCGCTGCGCGAAGCGCTGCCGGAACTGGCAGTGGGACTGGTTCATGGGCGCATGCCGCCGGCAGCGAAAGACGGCACAATGCGGCGGTTCAAAGATGGCGCAATTCAGTTGTTGGTGGCGACCACCGTGATCGAGGTCGGCGTGGATGTGCCGAACGCGACCCTGATGGTGATCGAGAACGCCGAGCGATTGGGTCTGGCGCAACTGCACCAACTGCGCGGCAGAGTGGGCCGCGGCCGACACGCCAGCTCTTGCCTGCTGATGTACCGCGCACCCCTATCTTCGCTGGCGCGGCAGCGTCTCGCCGTGATGCGCGACACCAACGATGGATTCGAAGTTGCGCGGCGCGATCTGGAACTGCGCGGGCCCGGCGAGCTGCTCGGCACTCGCCAGACGGGTCTTGCGCAAATGCGAGTCGCCGATCTGCTTCGCGACGCGGATCTGCTGCCGCGCGTGCAGATTGCGGCCGAAACATTGTTGCGTGACTGGCCTGCGAATGTCGCGCCCCTCATTCGTCGATGGGTGGGGCATGCAGAGCAATACGGCCGCGTGGGGTAGAATTGCGCGCATGACACGAAGCTATTCACGACCGATTGCATCCGTTCAATGGCAGCCCGCGGAGCGCCTCGGCCAGTTGCCGGTGGATCCGCGCCTGCGCCCGTGGCTGATCGGCAATGGCCTGCTCACGCAGCGACTGAAGGCGGCCTGTGGCAGTCGATTTGTGCTGCGGCTTGTGGATTTATGGACTGGCCTCCTGAGCGGCTCGCATAAATCGGCGCTGCAAATCGAAGACAATGCCGGCCTGTTTCGCGACACTGAAATGGGCTGCGGCGAGCATGTGTGGGTGTTCGGGCAGACCGTGGTGCCGGATTCGACCCTGACTCTGCACCCCTGGCTCGCGGAACTCGGTGATTCGGCGCTGAGCGAAACCTTGAGCGACTTGTCGGGTGTGGAACGCAGCGCCTATGAGTACGCGTGGTTGCCGGCCGAGGAGCCGGCGGCGGCGCGGGCGCTGCGCGATTCGAAGGTCAAGCCCGCGGGGCTGTGGGCGCGCCGCGCGCGCATCCACTTGCGCAAGGCGCCGCTGTTGACTCAAGAATTCTTCCTGCCCGCCATGGGCCGCGTTTAAGAGTCCGCGGGGTGGCACTACCGCGCTCAGGGCCCGAGTTGGCGCAGCGGGTGATGGAGAAGTGGCGCTGGTACGCCTACCGCGTGCGCTTTCATCCGTGGACCACGAACGAGCTGCCGCGCATCCTGGACACTGGCCGCGATTACGTCAGCCTCATGCGCCTGGACCGCCCCATCGGCATCTGGCTGCTGCTGTGGCCGACTCTCTGGGGGGTATGGATCGCCAGCCATGGCAAACCCAAGCCGCAAATATTCCTCATCTTCGTCTTTGGCACGGTGCTGATGCGCTCTGCGGGATGCGCCATCAACGACTACGCCGACCGCAGCTTCGATCCTCGCGTGGCGCGCACCAAAGACCGGCCGCTCGCCGCGGGGCGCATATCGACGCTCGAGGCCTTGGTGCTGTTCACGATTCTATCGCTGTCGGCTTTGATTCTGGCGCTGCAGCTGAACAGACTCACGCTGCTGCTCGCGGTGGCGGGCGCGTTTCTCGCCATCAGCTATCCCTTCGTCAAACGCTTCCTGTCGGTGCCGCAGATGTACCTGGGACTCGCCTTCGGCGCCGGCATTCCCATGGCATTTTCCGCGCAGCTCGAGCGTGTGCCGCAAGTAGCATGGCTCTTGCTGCTGGCGAACTTGTTGTGGGTGACGGTCTACGACACGATGTACGCCATGGTGGATCGGGACGACGACATCCGGATCGGGGTCCGTTCGACCGCCATTTTATTCGGCGACTCGGATCGCCACATCATTGCCGTGCTGCAAGCCATGACCTTGGTATCGCTCTATCTGGCCGGCCGAATCATCGGCCTGCGATACTGGTTCGACGCCGGCTTGGGCGCGGCGGCGGTGTTTTTCATCTACCAGCTGTGGCTGATCCGCACCCGCGAGCGTGCCGCGTGCTTTCAAGCCTTTCAGAACAATCAATACGTTGGGATGTCGGTATTTATCGGCATAGCGCTGGAATACTTGTTCGCACGCTAATCCTACGTAAACCAATTTCTTTATCACCGGTTGACTAGAGCGCCGCTCGGCCGAATACTCGCGGGCCTGAATGGGCCTGAAAAAGGAGATGCCGTGGACGTGCGCAACGATTGGACGCTGGCCGAGGTGCAAGAGATTTTCGACTTGCCATTCATGGACTTGGTGTTCAGAGCGCAGAGTACTCACCGTCGCTATCAGCTGCCGAATACCGTGCAAATCAGCACCCTGCTCAGCATTAAAACGGGCGGCTGCCCCGAGGATTGCGGCTACTGCCCACAGAGCGCGCGATTTCAGACCGGACTCGACGCGTCGGAGTTGATGAGTGTCGAGGCTGTGACGATGCGAGCGCAAGCCGCGAAAGATTCGGGCGCCACGCGCTTCTGCATGGGTGCGGCCTATCGATCGCCCAAATCGAAGGATCTCTCCAAAGTCGCGGCCATGATCCGCGCGGTGAAGTCCTTGGGACTGGAAACCTGCGCGACTCTGGGGATGCTCAGTACCGATCAGGCACAGGAACTCAAAGCGGCCGGGCTCGATTTCTACAACCACAATCTCGACACGTCGGCTTCTTATTACGAAAAGATCATCAGCACGCGCACCTACCAGCATCGCCTCGACACGCTGCAAGCGGTGCGCGAAGCCGGCATCAGCGTCTGCTGCGGCGGCATCGTCGGGATGGGCGAAGAGCACCCGGACCGCGTCGCGCTGCTGCATACGCTCGCGACCTTGCCGGAGCATCCGCAAAGCGTTCCCATCAACCAATTGGTGCGGGTAGCCGGCACACCGCTGGCGGGCGCCGCGCCCCTGGATCCTTTCGATTTTGTCAGAACCATCGCCACCGCCCGCATTCTCATGCCCTTGAGTCACGTGAGATTGTCGGCGGGACGCGCGCAAATGAGCGATGAACTGCAGGCGCTTTGCTTCATGGCGGGCGCCAATTCGATTTTCTACGGCGAGAAGCTCCTCACCACGGGGAATCCCGATACCGAGCACGATCAGCGGCTGTTTCGGCGCCTGAAAATCAACGCCGAGCCCGCTGCCGCTGCGCCGAGGTCTGTGGCATCGTAATCGCCATGAGCGATGACATCGGCGCGCGGCCTCTCGACACTCACTGGGTGCGGCGCTCCTTCGATCGCGCCGCGAAAACCTACGATGCGGCGGCTGTGCTGCACGCTGAAGTTCGGGAAAATCTATTGGACCGCCTGAAATTGACGGCAATGGCGCCGCGCACCGTGGTGGATGCCGGCGCCGGCACCGGTTATGCAAGCCGAGCGCTCACGCGCCGCTACCCGAAAGCACTGATCATTGCGATGGACTCATCGCTCGGTATGCTGCGCGCGGCGCAGCGCCAGCAATCCTGGCTGCGCCCCTTTGCCCGCGCCTGCGCGGATGCCGAACGTCTGCCGCTGGCGGACGGCAGCGTCGATTTGATCGTCAGCAATCTCATGCTGCACTGGTGCGATCCGGACGCGGTGTTCGCGGAATTTCGCCGGGTGCTGGCGCCGCATGGCCTCTTGAGCTTTAGCGCGTTCGGGCCCGATACATTGCGCGAGCTGCGCACCGCCTGGAGTCAGGTGGACTCGCACAGCCACGTCCACCAATTCATCGACATGCATGATCTCGGAGACGCTCTGGTGCGCGGCGGATTTGCGGCGCCGGTGCTCGACGTCGAGCGGTTCACGCTGCGCTATCTCGATGTGCTAAGGGTCGCCGCGGACCTCAAGTCCACCGGCGCGCACAACGCCAGCGAGGATCGGCTTCGCGGGCTCACCACCCCCCGCCGATTCGCCGCCATGCAGAAGGCTTATGAGAGTTTTCGGCAGGATGGCCGGCTGCCCGCGACTTACGAAGTCGTGTTTGCCCATGCGTGGGCACCCGCTCAGGCCGCTCCCAGGTACAGCGGCGATGCTGCGGTGTCGCTCGAAGAGATCAAACGGGAATTGCGCGCTCGGCGGGAGAAGTAGCCGGCTGCGCCGCCGTTTATTCACGCCTCATTCGCGCTTGCGATATTCTCCACTGCATGGAACAGCGCATCGAACTCGCTCCAAATTGTTCGTTGAAGCCTCCCGGCGCGAGGCTGTTTTTTGGTGCTACATGTCTGTTTTCATTGATTTTTATTCTAGGTTTTGTTTTCCAGGGGTTCTGGCCGATATTGCTGTTTTGGGCCTTGGAGATGCTGGCGCTCGGGATGGCCCTGAAGGTGAGCATGCAGCGGCGCCATTACACCCAGACGGTGCTGATTACCGAGTCGCACATCAGCCTCGTTACCCGCTCGCGGCACGGCGAGGCAAAACAGGAGTTTGCCAGGCATTGGGCGAAGGTTAGACTTCGCAGTCCGCCGACGCGCCTGGGGGTCAGCAGGCTGACGATCGAGAGTCGCGGGCGGGCATACGAGGTGGGCAGTTTCCTCAGCGAGGAAGAGCGCTGCCGATTGGCGCAGCGTTTGGGTAGATTAGTCGGCGGCATGAATGAATCGCCGCCGCTCGACATTGCGAACTTAGGGGATCCGTTTAGATGAGAGTTATCAAGATGACTTCTCCTGGAGCGCTGTGGTTGGCTGCGCTTGGGTTGGCGGCCAACGCCGGCGCCAATACCTCGAACGGCTACAACTTGCCCACGGGCGTCACGGATCTCGCCCGGGACATGTACGGATTGCACATGGAGGTTTTCTGGATCTGCGTCGGCATTGCGGTGGTGGTGTTCGGCGCGATGATCTATTCGCTGGTGAAATTCCGCCATTCCAAGGGCGCCATCGCCGATACCACCATGTTGCACAGTACCAAGGTGGAGATCATCTGGACCATCGTTCCGGTGGTGATCCTGGTGGTGATGGCAATCCCCGCCGCTGAACTCATTCTCAAGCAGGAAGACACGCGCGACTCGCAGATGTCGATTCGCGTGACCGGCTATCAATGGAAATGGGAGTATCAATACATGGATGCCGCCGATGGCATCGACATATTCTCCACGCTTTCCCGGGATTCGAATTTTGCAAGGGAAAAACAATCCGGGATCGATCCGAACTCGGTGCCGAATTACCTGCTCAGCGTCGATAATCCGCTGGTCATTCCCAGCGGCACCAAGATCCGGCTGCTGCTGACCTCCCAGGATGTCATTCACGCCTGGTGGGTGCCGGATTTCGGCGCCAAGCGCGCGGCCATTCCGGGCTTCGTCAATGAATTGTGGTTCAGGGTGGATCCGGGCAAGGAAGGGATCTACCGCGGACAATGCGCCGCGCTCTGCGGCCGCGATCATGGCTTCATGCCCGTCGTTGTCGAGGTTCGAACGCCGGACGATTTCAAAAAATGGGTCGCGGAACAGAAGGCGGCCATCAAGCAAGCGGCAGCCGGCACTGCAACCGGGGCGCCGGCCGAACAGCCCTCGGCCAGCCAGGCGCCGCCCACCGCACAAGCGCTGGCGAATTAATCTAACGCACCGTATTCCTAAGAGAGCTACCGACAATGGCCGAGCCCGCATCGATCGATACCGCGCATAACCACGAGCATCACGACGACCATCACGATCAGCCCGCCGCCGGCATCAAGCGCTGGCTGTTCGCGACCAACCACAAAGACATCGGCACCATGTATCTGGTGTTCAGCCTCATCATGTTCTTCATCGGCGGCGCGATGGCCATGCTGATTCGCGCCGAGCTGTTCCAACCCGGCCTGCAGCTCATGGACCCGGTGACGTTCAATCAACTGACCACCAATCACGCGCTCATCATGATTTTCGGCGCGGTCATGCCGGCCTTCGTCGGTCTGGCCAACTGGATGGTTCCGATGCAGGTGGGCGCTCCGGACATGGCGCTGCCGCGCATGAACAATTTCAGCTTTTGGATTCTGCCGTTTGCATTCACGATATTGCTGTCCACCATGTTCGTGCCGGGCGGCATGGCCGCGGCCGGATGGACCCTGTATCCGCCGCTGTCATTGCAGACCGGCGATGCCTTTCCGATGTTGATCTTCGCGATTCATATGATGGGCATCTCCTCCATCATGGGTGCGATCAATGTGATCGTCACCATCATGAACATGCGGGCGCCGGGCATGACCCTGCTCAAGATGCCGCTCTTTACCTGGTCCTGGCTGATCACCGCCTACCTGCTCATCGCGGTGATGCCGGTGCTCGCCGGGGCGGTGACCATGCTGCTCACGGATCACTTCTTCAAGACCAGCTTCTTCAATGCGGCGGGCGGCGGCGATCCGGTGATGTTCGAGCACATCTTCTGGTTCTTCGGGCACCCCGAGGTGTACATCATGATTTTGCCGGGCTTCGGCATCATCTCGGAAATCATTCCCACCTTCTCGCGCAAACCCCTGTTCGGCGCGACGTCGATGATTTACGCCATCGCGTCCATCGCGTTCCTGTCGTTCATCGTCTGGGGCCATCATATGTTCGTGGACGGCATGCCGCTGGCCGCGCAAATGTTCTACATGATGTCCACCATGCTGATTGCCGTGCCGACCGGCGTGAAGGTGTTCAACTGGACCGCGACCATGTGGCGCGGCTCGATTTCCTTCGAGCCGCCCATGCTGTTCGCGCTCGCCTTCCTGTTCCTGTTCACGATCGGCGGCTTTTCCGGCGTCATGCTGGCGATCGTCCCGGTGGACTTTCAGTACAATCAAACCTACTTCGTGGTGGCGCACTTTCACTACGTCTTGGTGCCGGGCGCCATATTCGCCATCATGGGCGGCGTGTATTACTGGATCCCGAAATGGACCGGCCACATGTACAACATGACGCTGGCCAAATGGCATTTCTGGGGGTCGGCCATTTTCGTGAACGTCCTGTTCTTCCCGCAGCACTTTCTCGGACTGGCGGGCATGCCGCGGCGCATTCCTGATTACGCCGTGCAGTTCACCGATTGGAACATGGTGTCCTCCATCGGCGGGTTCTTCTTCGGCGCTTTTCAGATTCTGTTTGCCATCGTGGTCGTGCAGTGCATACGCGGCGGCAAGAAGGCCAGCGACAAAGTTTGGGATGATGCGCGGCCCAACGGCTTGGAGTGGACGCTCTCCTCCCCGCCGCCGTATCACAGCTTCACGACGGCGCCCGACGTCAAATGAGTGCGATTGAAAATCCAAATCGTCGGCGGATCAGAAATACCGCCCTGGGGTTGATGACCGTGGCGCTGGCGCTGTATTTCGGATTCATGGCGCTGCTGGTCTTTCGCAGCCGGCACTGATGGATCGCAAGCGCGCCAATCGCAAGCTGATCCGCGGACTCCTGATCATGACCGCGTGCAGCTTCGCATTCGGCTGGGCGCTCGTGCCCTTGTATGACGTCTTCTGCAGGGCGGTCGGCATCGGCAACGCGGAAGCGAAAGCCGGTCCCGCGTCGGTGCGGGAAGCGCCGGATCCGAACCGGGAAATCACCGTGGAATTCGTGGGTTCGCCGGCCTCCGTCGGCAGCTTCGAATTCCGGCCGAGGGTCGCCTCGATGCGCATCCATCCGGGCAAACTCTATGACACTGCGTTCTACGCCAGGAACTTGACCTCCGAAGCATCGGTTGCACAAGCGGTCCCCACTATATCGCCCACATGGACCGGCAAGTATTTCCACAAGACCGAATGCTTTTGCTTCAGTCCGCAAAAATTTGCCGTGGGAGAGGGCCGGGACATGCCGGTGCGCTTCATCGTGGATCCGCAGCTGCCGGCGAACGTCGACAGGCTGACCCTGGCTTACACGTTCTACGACACGACGCAATCCACAACAAAACCTTGAGCATTCGTTAAACTACCTACTGCAACGTTTTAGAGACCAGTAACCATGGCGCAAGCGCAGGCGGAAGCAGAGTTCGACCACAACCACTACTACATCCCTCACGGCAGTCCGTGGCCGATCTATGGATCGATAACGCTGTTCACGCTGATGTCAGGCGCCGTCGCCACTCTCAATAGCTGGCTGCCCGCCTGGGCGCTGCTCCCCGGTTTCGCCATGCTGGCGCTGCTGTTCATCTTCTGGTTCCACACCGTCATCGGCGAGAACCAGCATGGCATCTACAACATGGCGGTGGATCGATCGTTCCGCTTGGGGATGATGTGGTTCATTTTTTCCGAGGTGATGTTCTTCGCCGCATTCTTCGGCGCGCTGTTCTACGCGCGCAATTTCTCGGTACCCTGGCTCTCGGGCAGCGGCGTCAAAGTGTTCAGCAACCTGCTGCTGTGGAATAATTACGATGGGATTTGGCCGACCAATGGGCCGGCCGCGTTGGGCCCGCGCGCCGACGGAACCTTCGAGACGGTGCCGGCACTGGGGTTGCCGGCGGTGAACACGGCCATCCTGCTCTCGAGCAGCGTCACCGTGACCATCGCTCACCACGCGCTGATCACCGGGCATCGATTGCGGCTGAAGATTTTTCTCGCCGCAACCTTCCTGCTGGGCTTCACCTTCGTCGCGCTGCAGGCGACCGAGTATCACGAGGCCTACACCGAGATGGGGCTGCGGCTCGGCACCGGTATCTACGGCTCGACATTCTTCATGTTGACGGGCTTTCACGGCATGCACGTGACGGTTGGCGCCATCATGCTGACGGTGATCTGGTTCAGGGTGTTGAATGGGCACTTCACGCCGCAGAGACATTTTGGATTCGAAGCCGTCGCCTGGTACTGGCACTTCGTCGATGTGGTGTGGCTGGGTCTCTTTATCTTCGTCTACTGGATGTAGCCTGGTACGACGTGCTGGGGTTCGATCCAGCCGCTGTAATAGGCGACGATCAGCAGGACGAAGAGCGCCACGGACAGGCCGATGCGCCAGGCGAGCGCGGTCACCATTTTCTTGCCGTCGTCCGGTTTGGTGCTCGATAAATGGAACAGCGCCTTGCCGAGGCTGATCAAAATCAGCGCGAGCATGGCGATGACGAGATATTTGAATGCCACTGGCGTGTCGACGTACTTTAAAGAGGCAGCCAGTATATCGTGCCGATCCATTTTAAGACCCGCACATTCGCGCCGCGGCCCTTCACGACTTTGCTCACGGTAGTGCTGATTGTCATGCTGATCGCACTGGGAAGGTGGCAATTGCGCCGTGCGGAGGAGAAGCGCGCGCTGTTCGACTCATTCGCGGCGGGGACGGACATTACCACCGTGATCGATGGGCGAACCCCAAAAGTACCGCGCTATCGCCACATCGCAGCCGATGGGCACTTCGATGCGAGCCGGCAGCTCTTGATCGACAACATGGTCAGCGGCGGACGCGCGGGCTATTACGTGATTACGCCGTTCGCGCTCGAGGGCGGAGGTTGGCTGTTGGTCAATCGCGGCTGGGTTCCGTTGGGCGCCAGCCGCGCCGCGCGGCCCGCGATCGCCGTAGCCGCAGACACGCGGCAGGTCCGCGGCCGCGCCGACAACTTGCCGAGCGCCGGGATTCACATGGGCGTCGCGGCCCCGCTGGCGCCGCCGTACCCGGTGGTCGCCAATTTTCCGACCCATGCCGAAGTGGCGCAATTGCTCGAGGAAAGCGCCTGGACTCCTGCGGCCGACCTGCTGCTGCTCGATGCGGATCAGCCCGATGGCTACGTGCGAGACTGGGAGCCGCCCGGATTTCCGCCCATGCGTCACACGGCCTATGCGGTGCAGTGGTTCGGATTGGCGCTGGCCCTCTTCGTCATCTGGGTGGTCACGAATTTTCGCGGTGCCGGCTCCAAGGACGGCACGTGACCATGCCTCCCGCGCAGACACGCCGCCAGCGGCGGATGCTGATTGGATTGGCGCTGCTGTTCTTCGCACCGTTGGCGCTGTCCTTCTACTTGTACTATGGGCATAGCACCTGGCGTCCCGGCGGCCGCGTCAATGCCGGCGAGTTGGTCGAGCCGCCGCGGCCGCTGCCCGACCTGACGCTGCCGCTCTCGCCGTCGGGCGAAACCAGCCGGCAATTCCTCAAGGGCAGGTGGACGTTGTTGTATGTGCAGCATGGCAACTGCGACGAGCGCTGCCTTAAGCATCTCTATGACACGCGCCAAGTTCGCCTCGCGCTCGATCGGGATATGAATCGGGTGCAGCGGGTGTTCATCGCCGACGGCGATTGCTGCGACATGAAGGCGCTTCACGAGGCGCATCCGGACCTGATAGCAGTGCGCGCGAGTTCCGCCGATGAACCTTTGCTCATGCAGCTGCCGGACGCGGACGGGCCGCAGAACTCGCAGCGCGTGTACTTGATCGATCCTCTGGGCAATCTCATGATGTTTTATGCCGCCGATGCGAAGTCCAAAGGCATGCTCGAAGACATGAAGCGCCTGCTGCGCCTGTCGCACATTGGCTGATCCATGAGTCCGCAGCGCCGCTTGTTCTGGTTTCGCCGGCTGGCCCTTGCCGGTGCGCTGCTGGCCGCAGCCGTGGTGGTGCTGGGCGCATGGGTACGGCTGACCGATGCCGGCCTTGGCTGCCCGGATTGGCCGGGCTGCTACGGTCATATTTATCCGCAGACCCATCACGAATTCGCCAAAGCCTGGCACGAGATGATTCATCGCTACTTCGCGGGCACCCTGACAATCATCATCGCGGCCCTGCTGGTGTGGGGGGTATGGAACCGCAAGGACCGCGGGCAGCCGCTCATTCCCGTCGTCCTCTTGTCCATCATCGTCTGTGTGCAGGCGGCACTGGGCGCGTTGACCGTGACTTTGTTGCTGAAGCCCCTCATCGTCACCGCGCACTTGCTGGGCGGACTGACCACGCTGGGAATCCTGTGGTGGCTGTCGCTCGCTCCTGAATCGCGCGATCTCACGAAGCGCGAAGCTGCACTGCGTAAATATGCGGTGGCGGGTCTTGCCGTTCTCGTGATGCAAATCGCGCTGGGCGGTTGGACCAGCAGCAACTACGCGGCCGTCGCCTGCCCGGATTTGCCCACCTGCCAATCGTCCTGGTGGCCGTCCATGGATTTTCACGACGCCTTCGTGCTTTGGCGCGGTCTGGATATCGATTACGAAGGTGGCGTGCTCGCGAATCCGGCGCGAATCGCGATTCATGTCACGCACCGGATCGGCGCGTTGATTGCGGGCTCAATCCTGATCATCCTGGGCGGCATGACGGCTGCCCTCGGCGGCAGCCGGCGTCTGAAAGTGGCCGGCGCCCTGCTGGCAGGCGCGGTACTGCTGCAGATAGGCATCGGTGTTGCCATGGTGCATTTCGGCATGCCCCTGCCGCTTGCCACCCTGCACAACGCGGGGGCCGCATTCCTCGTCATCTGCATCGTAACTCTGCTGCGCGGAATGGTACCCTTGCCGCATGTCGACCGTTCCCGATAATCCGCCCCTCGCCGCCGTGGTGTTGCGCCCCTGGCGGGATTATCTGGAGCTCACCAAGCCCAAGGTAACACTGCTGATCGTGTTCACCGCCGTGGTCGGCATGGTGCTGGCCTCACCGGGGTGGATACCGTTGAGCGCGCTCGTTTTCGGCACCCTCGGCATCGCCATGGCATCAGGATCCGCGGCCGCCTTCAATCACATCTTGGACCGGCGCATCGATGCGCAGATGAGCCGCACGCGCCGCAGGCCCCTGCCGACCGGGCATATGCAGGAGCGCCACGCCGTCGTATTCGCCGCGCTGCTCGGGCTCGCGTCCATGCTGGTTCTCTGGAGCGGCGTGAACGGGCTCACCGCCGCCCTGACATTCTGCTCACTCATCGGCTACGCGATGGTTTACACCCTCTGGCTGAAGCGCGCCACGCCGCAGAACATCGTCATCGGCGGCGCGGCGGGCGCCGCGCCGCCCGTGCTCGGTTGGGCCGCCGTCACCGGCACGGTCGATGCGCATGCACTGCTGCTGTTCCTGATCATTTTCACGTGGACGCCGCCGCATTTTTGGGCGCTCGCGATCGCGCGGCGCGATGACTACGCCAAAGTAGGCATTCCGATGTTGCCGGTCACTCACGGCATTCCGTACACGCGTCTGCAGATTCTGCTCTACACCATCTTGCTGGTTCTGGCCACCTTGCTGCCCTTCTTGACCGGCATGAGCGGCTTGATTTACCTCGCCGCGGCGCTTGCGCTCAATGGCCGGTTTCTGTATTTCGTGCTCGCGCTCAATCGGGGACTGAAGGCGGATCTGCCCATGCGCACATTCAGATTCTCCATCACCTATCTCATGCTGCTGTTCGCCGCGCTGATTCTCGATCACTATTTATTTTTCGCAGGCTAGCGAAGGACGGCAGGTGCTTGCAATGCATGACTGTGCCGTGGCGTAGCCCCTATGGATGCGCTTTGCTATCAAACCGTCAGCGCCAATCACATTGATTTCAATGTCGCGGTCGCGGGATCTGGAGAGCGGCTCGCGCTGTGTTTGCACGGTTTCCCGGAGTCCTCGTTCTCTTGGCGCCATCAAGTGCCTCTGCTGGCGCGCCTCGGCTACCGCGTGTGGGCGCCCGATCTGCGCGGCTACGGCAAGAGCTCCCGGCCGCGCGGCGTTGCGGCATACCGCCTGGAAACACTTGAGGAGGATGTTGCCGCACTGATCGAGGCTTCGGAAGCCAAGGAAGTGGTGCTGATCGGCCACGATTGGGGCGCGCTCATCGCCTGGCACTACGCCATGTTTGGCCGCATTCCGGTGTCGAAACTCATCATCATGAATGTGCCGCATCCTGCGCTCGCGCAGAAAGGCTTGAGGACCGGACGGCAATTGGCCAAGTCCTGGTACATATTTTTCTTTCAGCTGCCGTCGATTCCCGAATGGATGCTCGGGCGCAACGATTGCGCGGCCATCGCGCACGCGTTCCGCGGCATGGCTGTCGATAAGGCGCGCTTCCCCGACGAAGTATTGCGCGTCTATCAAGATGCGGCCGCACAGCCCGGCGCGCTCACCGCCATGCTCAACTACTACCGCGCGCTGCTTCGCGGCTTGCGGCGCACCGGGCGGCGCGGCACGCCGACAATCGACGTGCCGACCTTGATGATTTGGGGTGAGGTGGACACGGCTCTCGGCAAGGAGCTCAGCTATGGCACGGACAGGTACGTCAGCGATCTGACGCTGCGCTACCTGCCGAATGTTTCGCATTGGGTGCAGCAGGAAGCGCCCGAGACGGTGAATGCCATGATCGAGGCATGGCTTCTCGGCAAGAGTGTGCCGTACGCGCCCGGCGCGGCACCCGCGGCGTCCCAAGCCGGCGCCGGTGGTACGATGCGAAATGGCCTCTAGTTCGAGTTTTTATCAGCGCGTTTTCGCGCTCGTCGTCGCCGCGATCTTGGGTTATGCGCTGTATCGCATCTTCGTGCCCTTCGCCCTGCCCATGACCTGGGCGGCTTTCCTCGCGTTCATATTGTATCCTCTGAATTTGCGATGGCGGCGGGTCTTCAAGGGCAAGTCTCTGGCGGCCGGCGTGTTGACGATTCTGGCTCCGATCATCATTCTCCTGCCGTTGAGCGCGCTATCCTTCGAATTCGTCGCTCAGATTTCGGCGCTGCTGCGCCGGCTTCAGCAATCCGCGGCGCAGCTCGACATCAAGACATTTTCGGATCTGCAGCAGTTTCCGGTGATCGCCCGAGCCAACACCTGGCTGCAGGATCACGCCGGAATCTCGGCCGAACAAGTGCAAGCCTGGCTGGTGTCCGCATCGCAGGATGTGATGCAGCGTGCGGCCAGCATGGGCGGCTCGTTTTTTCTCGGCGCTTTGGGCTCGCTGCTTTCGTTTGTGATCATGTTGGCGCTGTTGTATTTCTTCCTGCGCGATGGGGACGCCATGATGTCCCGCGCGCGGCAGTTGATTCCCCTCATTGAGGAGCGCAAGGAACGCCTCTTCAGCCAGCTGAGCGCGGTAACTCGTGCCATCGTTTTCGGCACGGCAATTACCGCGTTGCTGCAAGGCGTGCTGATCGCGATCGGTTTCGCCATCGCCGGCCTGCCTTCGCCGGTCGTGTTTGGGGTTCTCGCGGCCTTGTTTTCGTTGCTGCCCGTCGGCGGCGCCGCTTTCGTGTGGATTCCCGCGGCACTTTGGCTGTTTTTTGATAGGCACTGGGGTTTTGGCATATTCATGCTGGTGTGGGGACTGCTTCTCGGCGGTTTGGACAACGTGCTGCGGCCGCTGCTGATTTCCGGCCGCGCGCGAATCTCCGCCCTGGCGGTGTTTATCGGCGTTCTCGGCGGCATTCCGGCGTTCGGTGCCATCGGCGTCATTGCGGGCCCGGTAATTCTTTCCCTGGTGCTGGCGTTGATCGAATTTGCCGAGGAAAGCCGTTCGCATATCTCTTGAAAGCCATGGATCGGGCGCCTTAAGCGGCTGCGGCACGCGCGACGAAGTGAAGTAGAATCCGCGCCCTTATGGACGTATCTCATCTTCTTGACGGTCTCAACGAGGCCCAGAGGCTGGCGGTGGCCTCGCCGCTGGGTTCTGCGCTGGTATTGGCGGGAGCCGGCAGCGGCAAGACGCGCGTGCTGGTGCATCGGGTCGCCTGGCTGATCCAGGTCGAAGGCGCTTCGCCGAACAGTGTCCTGGCCGTGACCTTCACGAACAAGGCGGCTGCCGAAATGCGCAGCCGCATCGAAACCTTGCTCGGGCTGCCGGGCGGCGCCATGTGGCTGGGCACCTTTCACGGGTTGGCTCACCGGCTGCTGCGCATCCATTGGCGGGAAGCCGGGCTGCCGCAGAGCTTTCAGATCCTGGATTCCGAGGACCAGGCGCGGCTGCTGCGCAAGGTGCTAAAGGCGCTCGATCTGGATGAAACGCGATGGGTCCCGCGCGAGATTCTTTGGTTCATCAATGCGCAAAAGGACGAAGGCCACCGCGCCAAGCACATCAAGGATGACGGTGATCCGACCCGCCGCCAGTTGATCAAGATCTATCAGGCTTACGAGGAGGCATGCCAGCGGGCGGGAGCGGTGGATTTCGCGGAGCTGCTGCTGCGGGCCTACGAGCTGTGGCGCGACAACCCCGGCCTGCTGCAGCACTACCGCACGCGATTTCGCCACGTGCTGGTGGACGAGTTTCAGGACACCAATGCCATCCAGTACAAATGGCTCATGCTGCTGTGCGGTCCTGAGGGCATGCCCTTTGTGGTAGGCGATGACGATCAATCCATCTATCGATGGCGCGGCGCCCGGGTGGAGAACCTGAATCAGTTTCGGCGCGACTTTCCCAAAGCGGTGCTCTACAAGCTGGAACAGAACTACCGCTCCACCGGGACGATCCTCAAGGCGGCCAATGCGCTGATCGCGAACAATGCGGGGCGTCTGGGCAAGACCCTGTGGACCAGCGGCGAGGATGGCGAGCGGGTCAAGTTGTACGCTGCTTTCAATGAGCGCGATGAGGCGGATTTCGTGGTCAACCGCATACGGGAGTGGGTGGCGCGCGGCGGCGCGCGCCGCGAGGTTGCGGTGCTGTATCGCTCCAACGCGCAGTCGCGCGTATTCGAAGAGGCATTTTTGAATGCTCGAATGCCTTATCGGGTGTATGGCGGATTGCGCTTCTTCGAGCGCGCGGAAATCAAGGATGCGCTGGCATATCTGCGCCTCATCGCGAGCCGCGCGGACGATACCTCCTTCGAGCGGGTGGTGAATTTGCCGGTGCGCGGCATCGGTGCGAAAACCATGGATCTGCTGCGCGACACCGCGCGCTCGAAAGCGACGTCGTTGTGGAACGCTGCCATTGAATGCACCCAAGGGGCACTGCCGCAAAGAGCGGCGTTGGCTTTGCAAGCCTTCATGCAGCTGATCGACAAACTAGGACACGAAGTTCAGGGCTTGGAGCTGCATGAACAAGTCGATCATGTCATTCAGATGAGCGGCCTCATCGAACATTTCAAAAAGGAAAAGGGCGAGCGCGGCGAAGGCCGGATCGAGAATTTGCTCGAGCTCGTGAGCGCGGCGCGCGGATTCTCCCCAGAGAGCGAGGCAGAGGTGGAACTCTCGCCTCTCGAGTCTTTCCTCGCGCATGCGGTGCTCGAATCCGGCGAAGGACAGGCTGATCCTTATGACGATTGCGTGCAAATGATGACCTTGCATTCGGCCAAGGGCTTGGAGTTTCCGGTGGTATTTCTCGCCGGGATGGAAGACGGCTTGTTTCCGCACCAGCGCTCTGTTGCCGACCTGGCGGGGCTGGAGGAGGAGAGGCGGCTGTGCTATGTCGGCGCGACCCGCGCGATGCGCCATCTCTACATCACCTATGCGGAGCAGCGCCGGCTCTACGGTGTGGATACCTACGGCCAGCCGTCGCGCTTCATCGGCGAGCTGCCGCCGGACTTGGTCGAAGAAATCAGGCCAAGGCTGCAGATTTCACGGCCGATATTTGTCAAACGCAGCGCAACTCTCGAGGAAACGCACTCTTCCATGCGGATGGGCAGCAGGGTGCGGCATTCGAAGTTCGGCGACGGCGTGGTGCTCAATTTCGAAGGCAATGGCCCGCACGCCCGCATCCAGGTGAACTTCGAAAGCCAGGGAACCAAGTGGCTGATGCTGTCTTACGCCAATCTCGAGGTCGTGTAGAGTAATGCGGCTCAAAGGGAATACTCAGACAGGCTCCTGGCCGTGAAAATCATCATTTTGGGTGCCGGACAAGTAGGCCGCACGGCGGCGTATCACCTCTCTCGCGAAGAAGCGAACGATGTGACCGTCATCGACCATAACGAGGAGATCCTCCGCGATTTGCAGGATCGCCTGGACATCCGCACCGTCAACGGCAACGCGGCCAGCCCGCGCATTCTCGAAGCGGCGGGGATTGCAGACACCGACATTCTGGTCGCGCTGACCAACAGCGACGAAGTCAACATGCTCGCCTGCCATGTGGCCTGGACGCTGTACCGCACGCCGAAGAAGATCGCCCGCGTGCGCTCCGCCGATTACACCGAAAGAGACAAGCTATTCGGCGAGAATGGCGTCGCGGTGGACGTTTGGATCAGCCCCGAGCAGCTGGTCACCGAATATGTGGCGCGGCTCATTCGCTATCCCGGCGCGCTGCAGGTCCTGGATTTCGCCGATGGCCGGGTGCGCCTGGTCGGCATCCGTGCGCTGCAGGGCGGACCTTTGGTGGGCCACGAACTCAGCGCCTTGCGCAAGCACATCCCCAGCGCCGATGCGCGCGTCGCCGCCATCTATCGTGCCGGCAAAAGCATCAAGCCCGAGGGCACAACCGTCATCGAAGACGGCGATGAAGTATTTTTTCTCGCGGCGCGCGAAAACATCCGCGTCGTGATGAAGGAGATGCGCCGCGAGGAAGCGCCCGCGCGGCGCGTGGTCATCGCCGGCGGGGGCAACATCGGTCTTCGCCTGGCCAACGAATTGGAGGGCAAAAATCAGGTCAAGCTCATCGAACGCGACGGCAAGCGCGCCAGGCGCGTTTCCGAGCTGTTGAAGAGCACCACGGTGCTGCACGGCGATGCGGCCGACGAAGAGTTGCTGCTCGAGGAGAACATCGACAGCGCGGATATTTTTGCCGCGCTCACCAACTCCGAGGAGGCGAACATTTTGTCGGCGATGCTCGCCAAGCGCCTGGGCGCCCACAAAGTCATGGCATTGATCAACAAGCCCTCATACGCCGAGCTCATCGAGAGCGGCTCCATCGATGTGGCGATTTCGCCGCAAACGGTGACCATCGGCTCGCTGCTGGCGCACGTGCGCCGCGGAGATGTGGTGCGCGTGCACTCGCTGCGGCGCGGCGCGGCCGAAGCGCTCGAGGTGGTGGTGCATGGCGATGCCGATAGCTCCAAGGTGATTGGCCGGCGCATCGAGGACATTTCGCTGCCCCAGGGAACGACCCTTGGCGCGGTGGTTCGCGGCGAGGACGTGATCATCGCGCATCACGACACCACGGTTCAGCCGGACGACCATTTGATTTTGTTCCTCACCGATCGGCGTCACATCGAGGCCGTCGAGAAACTCTTCCAGGGCTCCGCCTCCTTTCTGTGAAAGACATTCTACTGCCGGTCGCCCACGTATTCGCCCTCGTCATGATGGTGTTCGCGGTGACGATGCTGGCGCCATCGGTCATGGCCGTGTGGGAACTGGATCCCGCTTTGTGGTCCTTCGTGATTTCCGCCGTGGCGACCTTTGTTCTCGGCGCGCTGCTGTGGCTGGGCACACGGCGCTTCAGGCGCGAGCTCAAGACCCGCGACGGCCTGATGCTGGTTGCACTGACCTGGGTTGCGCTGCCGGCCGTGGCGGGATTTCCGCTGTGGAATTACCTGCCCATCAACTTCACGGAAGCGTATTTCGAAGCGGCCTCGGGATTGACCACCACCGGCGGCACGGTTCTGTCGGGCCTGGAATTCTTACCGCATTCCATCAACTTGTGGCGCCATCTTTTGAGCTGGCTGGGCGGCATGGGCATCATCGTGTTGGCGGTCGCCATACTGCCCATGCTCGGCGTCGGCGGCATGCAGATATATCGCGCAGAGATGCCGGGGCCGATGAAAGACAGCAAACTGACGCCGCGCATCGGACAAACGGCGAAACTGCTGTGGGCGGTGTATGCCGGCTTGACCGCGGCTTGCATAGTCTCGTTGAGATTTGCCGGCATGAACTGGTTCGACGCGGTCTGTCACGGATTTTCCGCGCTCTCGCTCGGCGGCTTCTCGACCTATGACGCCAGCATCGGGCATTTCAATTCCCTGCCGATCGAGATGGTGATGACGGGATTTACCATCCTGGCGGCGTTGAACTTTGCCACTCACTACCTTGCATGGAGTCAGCGCGGAGTGATGGCGTATTTTCGCGATGCCGAGGCCAAGGCGATCTTGGGCGTGCTGGCCGGCAGCTGCATCGGCGTGGCGCTGTTTCTGTGGCTGAAGGGAAGCTATAGCGATTTCCCGACCGCGCTTCGCTACACGACGTTCAACTTGATTTCAGTCGCCACCGACAGCGGCCTGCATACCCAGGACTATTCGCGCTGGCCCATTTTCGCGCCCATGTGGATGATGTTCTTGAGCTGCATTGTCGCGAGTTCGGGCTCCACCGGCGGCGGCATCAAAATGATCCGCACGCTGGTGCTCGCCAAGCAGGCAAATCGCGAACTGAATCAATTGGTGCACCCGAACATGGTGAGGCCGCTGAAAGTGGGCGGCACCATCATCGCCAACCGCGTGGTGTTCGCGGTGCTGGCCTTCGTTTTTCTATATTTCATGAGCATCGTGACTCTGGTTTTCCTGCAATTGGCGAGCGGCCTGGATTTCATGACATCCTTTTCGTCCATCATCGCCTGCATCAACAATGCGGGTCCTGGATTGGGATTGGTGGGTCCGGGCAGCACGTATGGGACGTTGAACGATTTTCAGACCTGGGTGTGCTCGGCGGCCATGCTGCTTGGCCGGCTCGAGGTCTTCACGATTTTGGTGCTGTTCACTCCCACCTTGTGGCGAAAATGAATTCAAATTGTGTTTCGCTGGTCGGCTTGGCGGTGACGGGACTGATCGCGAGCGGCTGCGTCTCGCCGCCCAGGCCCGTCAGGAGGGTGCCCTAGATTTCAGCGCCATGATCCTGTTTTTCACGATCCGCTGGATAAGATCATGGGGAATGGGCTCCCCCAGTGGGAACTGCAAATTGCCCTTGTCTCCTGCAAAAGGTGCGGCATCGCGCATGAGCTTCGCGTCGCCTCGTACGGGCGGGTATAGGCCAATGTGTTTCTTGAAGGCGGCGAAGTACACCAAAATACCGGCCTGCTTGAATGCCGGCATGCCATAACTGATGGTTTCCTCCGCCTGCGGTGCCGCGTCCCTGATTGTGTTCCTGATGTTCTCGAGGAGCGGCTGAACCTCGGGTGGCGACGCTGCGATGTACTCATCTATATTTTTGGGCGTCGATTTCTTGGGCATTTCGGGTACTCCTATGCAGACCTCACGCTTGGCAACCCAATCCTTCAAGGGGTAATGTATCGGTGCTCACTCCCCAAAGCGGCCCGACTTTCGCCGCATCGACCGACGCATGAATCTTAAAGTTGAAGATTTCGAGGCTCAATTGCGTGCGCCAGGCGCAATAGCCGCATGAAAGATCGTTCGCCGCTGATGGGTAGCGAGATCGAAATTCTCACCAGCACGGCCCGCATCGGCGATCCGACAGCCATGTCCAACTTCTTGGCATCGATTCCCGACTCGGCAGCACTTGCCGAGCTTCTTGGCGCAATGCAGCCCCTGAATACACGTGCATACGATGATGAGAATCAAGCGGCGCGCTTTGTGATCAGTGATGGCACTGACGCGACCTGCTTCACCGTGACCAACATTACCATAGACCAGGCGGAGATGATTACGGTCGAGTGTGAAACATCCGATGCATGGGACGACAGCGCATTTCGGGAAGCAGCGAGCCGTGCCCTTGGCGAGTCCTTGATACAACCCGCGATCGCTCGACGCGATGCCTAGAAAACGGGCGCGACTGCGACCACCCGCCATCCGAGATTTCGCTTCATCACGATCTGCTCGTGGACTGATTTGCCGCCGCCCGGAAATACACATTGCTCCGCAAGCTTGATCAAACCCGGCGCAATCTGAGTTTTCGCTACAAACGAACATGTGAGCCTGGCGAAGTCGGGAAAGCCTTTTGTGCGCAGATCATTGCGAAATGACAGCTCCAGGACCTCGGCGGTTTGTTGGATGGTTTCGGGGTCGTTCGCCAGCAATGGATTCGTCTCTTGAAGCATTTGCCTGCCGCCCTCGAGGAAATCGAGCGCAGCGATTACGGCATCCGCGTCCTTTTGAATGTAGGCCTGCTCCAGAGATCGCACGGCATCCTCAGGCGTGTCAAAGCCTCCGGCATCGACCGCCGACGCCGCGGCGAGGCCAAGCAGCAGCCACATGAAGCGCGGTATCGACACCAAGTTCTCCCGTTGATTCGCTCGCTCCGAGACTAGGCTACTACAGGAAACTCGGGCGCGAATGCTTCACGCTGAACGCCGCAGGCATTGACCAGATAGGAGACCGCGCGATAGAGCCCGGCCAACATCAAGAGTTCGACGAGTTGGTCGGCCGCGAAGTGGGCTGAGATTTCCTGCCAGAGCGCATCCTCGACAGTGCATTTGTCGTGCAGTTGATCGGCGAGATGGATGACGCAGCGGTCTTCGATCGACCAGCAGCTGTCGTCGGCGTTTCCATGCACAGATGATCGGATTTGTTCCGCCGTCAATTCGGCCTTAGCGGCGAAAGTCGCAATGTGAACACCCCACTCGTATTCCGCGCCGCAGCGGGCGCACGTCCGCAGGATCATGAGTTCTCGGCAGCGAATCGAGATGCTTCCTCGATCGAGCAGTCCGCCGGCCATCATGCGTTGTAGGACGCGGGGATTGCGTGCAACGGTACGAAATAGAAGTAGCGGCGGCGCCCCGCGCATGATTTTGTCGAACTCCGCCTGTATCTCCGGGGGATAAGGCGGGTCGGTCGGGCTAATGCGCGGAACTTTCATGTCATCCCTCCGGGCCGAAATGCTGTCGAAGTGCGGGTTATTTCCCGCTGATTATTGCTCGAATCAGCAGCAAGGCTTAGGGGAACCGCGTCGTTCCCGCTTACCTACATTCTTGCCTGCTCGGCGCAGCGCGGATTGGGCATAATTGGCATGAATCGAGCTTAGTAATCACCTAAATTCCCACTCCATGGGAATACTAATGGCACTTATGGCGGGAAAGAACATATTGTTGCGGTGCAGATGCGTATCGGGTAATTATTTACCACATCTAGTTATTTCAATCAAAGTGGGTCGAAAATGTATAAATAATCGACAATATTGCCTTATTGTGGAACTCAGCGGCTCATGATTGCGCTGTTGCAGCGCGTTTCCCACGCAGAGGTGCGCATTGAAGATAAAACTGTGGCCTCCATCGGCCCGGGTCTTCTGGTGCTGGTGGGAGTGCGCCCGGAGGACGACGAGGCGGCCGCGCAGCGGCTGCTGAGCCGTTTGCTGCAATACCGGATATTCGCGGACAAAGAGGGGAAAATGAATTTAAGCCTGACCCAGGTTGGAGGCGCGCTGCTGCTGGTGCCGCAATTTACCTTGGCGGCCGACACACGCAAGGGATTGCGGCCTGGCTTTTCGAGCGCGGCCACGCCGGAGCAGGGCCGCCGACTATTCGACGTGCTGCTTCAGGCAGCCCGTACCCAGCACGGGCGCGTTGAAAGCGGTATCTTTGGTGCTCATATGCAGGTGTCTCTGACTAACGACGGACCCGTCACCGTGTGGTTGGAGAGTTAATTTCAGCGAGAACTGCAAATGCGACCGAACACGCATCGGCGTTCTGCGGTCGAATGTCATAATATCTTTGGCGTATATTGGCGCCCCAATCAGTTACACCTGGAATCGGAGAAGCGAGATGTTCGATTCAAAAATGCTCATAGTCGTATTGCTCATTGCTTTGGTCATTTTCGGGACCAAACGCTTGCGCAGCATCGGCTCAGACTTGGGCGCTGCCGTCAAAGGCTTCAAGTCCGCCATGAACGATGGCGAATCAGAAGAAAAGGCCAAGCAGCTCGGCCAAGACAAGGACGCGGACTTCAATCCGAGCGTCGCAGCGCGTGAAACGGACGCCAAGGCACCCCCGAAAACCAACGCTTGATGCCGCATGCTTGATGTTGGTTTCTCCGAGATTTTGCTCACATCGGCCATAGCACTCATCGTGCTGGGCCCGGAGCGGCTTCCCAAAGTTGCGCGGCAGGTCGGCAATTGGATCGGACGTGCCCGCGCGATGGCGCGTCAATTGACGGAACAATTGGAGCGCGAAGTCAGCGCGGAGGAACTGCTCAAGGAGCAGACTAAATATTCCGCCAAGCCTCCTCCGTCGCCCCCGGCTTCGCCGCCGGCGTCGAGCGCGCAATCCGCTGGCATCACTGCCATTGCTCCCGCGCCCGCAGAAGCCCCACCGCCGGCCGTGAGCGCCCCTGATTCCTACTCACCCGAAGCCGCCGCCATGCCGCACGGCGCCGATTGGCAGGTAAGCCCACCAGACGCAAAAACGGGCAATGGCTGATCCCGGCGAACCGGGCGGGCTCGCCGAAGGTACCCTGATCTCGCACCTGTTGGAACTGCGCGATCGCCTGCTCAAGGCGATGCTGGCGGTAGGCATTTGTTTCGTGCCGTGCGTGTTCTACATGAACCAGCTGTTCACCTTCGTCGCGGTTCCGCTGCAAGCCAAACTGCCGGCCGGGGCGACCATCATCGCTACCAGCGTCGTGGCTCCGTTCACCGTGCCTTTCAAGTTGGCGCTGGTGCTGGCGATCGGCCTTGCCATCCCCTTCGTGCTGTACCAGGCATGGGCATTCGTTGCGCCGGGTCTGTACAAGCACGAAAAAAAACTGGCGGTACCGCTGCTCATTTCCAGCATCATTCTGTTCTATCTCGGTGCGGCATTCGCCTACTACGCTGTGTTCCCGGTCATGCTGAGCTTCTTCGTCGCCACCACTCCGCATGGCGTGCAGATGATGACGGATATGAGCAGCTATCTGGACTTCGTGATGGTGCTGCTGCTGGCATTCGGTTTGGCCTTCGAAGTGCCCGTGGCTACTGTACTATTGGTGTGGACGGGCTTCGTCAAGATCAGGACGCTCAAGAAGAATCGGGGTTTTGTACTGCTCGGGATATTCATCTTTGCAGCTTTCGTCACGCCGCCGGATGCGGTGTCGCAAAGTGCGATGGCGATCCCGATGTACCTGCTCTACGAAATAGGGATCATCATGGCCGGACTGCTGCTCAAAGATAAAATCGCCGCGCGCGAGAAAGAAGAAGCCGAACAGAAGAAAGACGGGGAATAGCTTGGCCGCGACTTTTTTCGGTCACCCGCGTGGACTTGCCACCTTGTTTCTCACGGAAATGTGGGAGCGGTTCACTTTTTATGGCATGCGCGCGGTTCTGGTGCTGTTCCTGGTCGCCTCGGTGGCGAGCGGCGGCTTAGGGCTAGATGACAAGACCGCCACGGCCATCTACGGTCTTTATAACGCCAGCGTCTATCTTGCGGCACTCCCCGGCGGTTGGGTCGCCGATCGCCTGATTGGAGCGCAGCGCGCCGTCATGCTGGGAGGCCTTGCCATTACTTCCGGCAACCTTCTGCTGGCGATTTCCACGAGTCCCGCCGGCTTCTACATCGGCTTGGTGGTGATCATCATCGGCGTAGGGCTGCTGAAACCCAACGTCAGCGCCATCGTAGCGGGGTTGTACCCGGAAGGCGGCGCCCGATTGGATTCCGCTTTCACCATTTTTTATATCGGCATCAATATCGGCGGCGCTCTTGGGCCGCTGGTCATTCCGTTGGCGCAGCACTACTTCGGCTTGCGCGCTGGCTTCGGCGTCGGCGCGATATTCATGATATTGGGACTGCTGCAATTTCATTTCACGCGCAAATACCTCGGGCAATCCGGGGTTGCTCCTTCGCCCATCCACGCCGCCGGCAACAGCAAAGCCTTGGTGCCGCCTTCGAAGGAATGGCTGCGCTTATGGATTGGTGTGGCTGCGTTTGTACTGGTGATTTTGGCGGTGTATGTGCGATTGATTCCAGTCGATCCGGTGCGCCTGGCGCAAGCGGCTGCTTATGTCATCGGCGGCATGGGCGTGCTCTACTTCGCGTACTATTTTATCTTTGCCGACCTTACGCGCGAAGAGCGCAGGCGGGGAGTCGCGCTGTTGGTTCTGTTCTGCGGCTGCGCGCTCTTCTTCTCCGGATTCGAGCAGGCCGGCTCTTCCTTGAATTTGTTTGCCGAGCGATATACCGACCGCACCATCGGTTGGCTCAACTTCGTGATCCCCACCGGCTGGTTCCAGTCCCTGAATTCCATTTTCATCATCATGTTTGCGCCGTTCTTCGCATGGATGTGGATTGCGCTCGCGCGCCGCAACCTTAACCCTTCCGCACCAGCCAAATTCGCAGTGGGTGTGATGTTGATGGGCTCCGGGTTTCTGGTGATGGCAGCGGCCGCAACCATTGTCGCGCATGGCTCTCAGGTTCTCCCTTACTGGCTGCTCATGACTTATCTGCTGCACACCTTTGGCGAGCTGTGCTTGAGTCCGGTGGGCTTGAGCTATTTCACGAAGTTGGCTCCGCAGCGATTCGTCGGACAAATGATGGGCATGTGGTTCCTCGCCACCTCGCTCGGCAATCTCTTGGCGGGATTGATTGCCGGGGAGTTCGATGCCAACAATGTCGCGGCGATGCCCGGCCAATACATGCACATCGTTTATTTCTCGGTGGGATTGGGGGCTGTGCTGCTGGTGCTCAGCCGGCCGGTGAAAAAACTGATGGGGAACGTGCAGTGAACGCGCGCGCAGCGGCGGGCGCTCCTGCTCCGCAGCTCACGCTGAAGGCCATCGTTCTCTCTCTGATCCTGACGGTGATTCTCGCCTCCGCCAATGCCTACGTGGGTTTGTTCGTCGGATTGACGGTGGCCACGGCCATTCCCGCCGCTGTCATCTCGATGGCGCTATTGCCGCTGTTCGGCAAGACCAACATCTTGGAGAACAACATAGTCGCCACCGGCGCCTCCGCCGGCTCATCAATTGCCTCCGGAGCGATCTTCACGCTGCCCGCGCTGATTCTGCTGCACCACTGGTTGAAATTCGATTATTGGTGGACCTTCGCAATCGTCGGCCTGGGCGGCTTGCTCGGTGTGCTGTTCTCAGTGCCGCTGCGCCGCTCGTTGATCATCGAAGAGAAGCTCAAGTTCCCTGAAGGCGTGGCGGCCGCCGAAGTGCTCAAGGTAGGAGCCAACCCCGGCGCGGGCGCGAAAGTGCTGGGTATCGCGAGCGTCGTCGCCGGACTCTTCAAATTGGTCACCTCCGGCTTCGGCTTGCTGCCCGAGACCTTCGTCGCCAAGTCTTTTATCGGCGAGCGCGGCATTGCATTTTTCAGCTTTTCGTTCTCGCCCGTGCTTCTCGGCGTGGGCTATATCGTGGGTCTCAATGTCGCGGTCTTGATCGCGGCCGGCGGCTTGTTTTCCTGGTGGTTGGCAATTCCGCTATACAACAGTTTCTTCTTCAATCACGATCCCGTACTGCTGCACAAGCTGGTGGGTCTCGATCCCGAGGATGCGGCCTTTGCCATCTGGCGGGCGCAAGTGCGCTACATCGGCGTCGGCTGCATGCTCACCGGGGCCTTCTGGGCCTTGTGGTCCTTGCGTAAATCCCTGTTGAAAGCTGTCCGCAGCGGTCTCAAGGCAAGCGCCAAGGGCGCCGCCGCCAGCGTGCACACCGAGCGCGATCTTCCGATGGGCGCGGTGCTGATCGGCATCGCACTGTTCGTGATACCGCTGTTTGTCCTGTATTACCTGGTCGTCGGCAGCCTGGGCGTGGCGCTGGCGATGGCCATCATCATGATCATCGCGGGATTTCTGTTTTCATCGGTGAGCGGCTACATGGCGGGTCTGGTCGGCTCGTCGAACAATCCTGTGTCCGGCATCACGATCTGCACCATTTTATTTGCCTCGCTGGTGCTGATCGCGATGGTCGGCAGCAAATCCGCCATTGGCGCGGTAGCCGTGGTCTTTATCGGTGCGGTGGTGTGCAATGCCGCCGCGGTGGCCGGAGACAACTTGCAGGATTTGAAAGCCGGTCAGATCGTCGGCGCAACACCCTGGCGTCAGCAGGTCATGCTCGGCGTCGGGGTGGTGGCGAGCGCAGCCGTCATGGCGCCGGTGATGAATGTATTGCTGTTTGCTTACGGCATCGGCGAGCCGTCTCATCCCGGCGTGAAAGCCTTGCCGGCGCCGCAGGCCAACCTGGTCAAGTCGGTGGCGGAGGGCATGTTCGGCGGGTCGCTGCCGTTTATCATGGTCGGCATCGGTGCCGTCATCGGCGTGTTGATCATCATTCTGGATCTGTACCTCAAGCGTCGCGGATCGCGCTGGAGCGCGCCGGTACTCGCCGTGGCCGTGGGCATCTATCTGCCGCTCGAGGTTTCCACGCCGGTGTTGGCCGGCGGCGTCGTCGCGGAAATGGTTGCCCGTTTTCATCGCAGGCGGCATGAGACCGACGATCATGAAAAGCTCGCGCAAAACGGCATGTTGTTCTCGGCGGGTTTGATTACCGGCGAAGCCTTGGTCGGCATTTTCATCGCCATCTGCATCTGGGTCAGCAACAAGCCCGGCGTGCTGGATCTGGGAGTCAAGTTGCCTGCCGCACAGTGGATCGCCGCGGTGCTGCTATTCGGAATTTGCTATTGGATTTTCCGCGCCGGAACGCCGCGCCGCGCGGCGTAGCTTGCGCGACCCACGCCACTCCACCAAGCTCATACTGTGCCTCGGCACCGTGTACCTGGTGTGGGGCTCGGCATTCATTTTCACCAAGATAGCCGTCAACAATCTGCCGGTGGCCCTGTTCGCGGGCGTGCGATTTGCCGCCGCCGGCATGCTTCTCATGACCATCGCCCGCATCTGTGGCGACCAGTGGCCAACCAAGCTGATCGAATGGCGCCACGTCCTCATCGCGGGCTTTTTCATGGTGTTCATCAGCAATGGCTTGAATACCTGGGCCATGCAGTACATTCCCAGCAATCAGTCGGCACTGCTCAATGGTACCTCGGCATTTTGGATTGCCGGCCTGGGGGTATTCGGACGCCGCGGCCATCCCCTCACCCGCTCGGCAGTTCTGGGGTTGGTCATTGGGTTCATCGGCGCCGGGTTGATGTTGATCCCGAAGGGGCCGCCGGCCTCGAGGGCATTGCTGGCACAGGCGGCAGTGCTCACCGCCTGCTTTTCCTGGTCGCTCGGCACGTTGTACTATCGCAGCATCGATACTCAGCTGAGTTCGATGATGTTCATGGCGCTGCAAATGCTCATGGGCGGATTGATGCTGTTGGCGGTGGCCATGGCTCGCGGCGGCTCGATGCCCTGGCCACCGAGTACGCCAGGAGTCATTGCAGCGTGCTACCTTACTTTTTTCAGTTCCTGCCTCGCGTACACCGCCTACGGCTGGTTGAGTTTGAACGCCGCTCCCGCGGTCATATCGACTTACAGCTATGTGAATCCGGCGATCGCCGCATTCTTGGGCTGGCAGTTTCTGCATGAACGTCTCTCCGCCGTGCAACTCATCGGTATGGTGGTGATCATCGTGGGCGTGTGCCTGTTGACGCTGCCGGGCGGAAGCCTCGCGGATCCTAAAACCTTGGCAGAACCGAAGACCCAGTAGCCATGAATGAACCGATACCCGCCGCAGAGTGCGCCCCCCCCGTCGACGAATCGGCAAAGCTCGGCCGCCGGGCTTTGTTCGGATTCATTCTTACGTTCATCGCGGCGCGCACCGTGGTGCTGCTGATCATGTCGCATCAGATGCCGAATCTTTATTTCTTCTTGAATGGCACACACGTTCATCATTTGAACTACGGGATCTTTTTGCTGGCCGCCGTCGGTGCGTACCTATTGTTCGGCATCCGCGGCGGCAGAGATCTGCGCGTCGCAGCGCTGGCCTATGGCGTTGCCATGGCGCTGACTTTCGATGAATTCGGCATGTGGCTGCACCTCGGCGGCAGCTATTGGCAGCGGGCGAGCGTCGATGCCATCATCGTCGTCGCGGCACTTTTTGGCCTCATTGGCTTTGCCTCGGCGATACGAACGTTCGAATCGCGCCATGTGAAGGCGTCCATCGCCATTTTCATTGCGCTGTTGGTTTTCGCCGCGGTGCTGTACGACGCATCCGAGCGTATCGGCAAATTGGCGGGCCCGCGCCTCGAGGCGCTGGAATTGTCTTCGTCGCCCTAGGAGTATGAGCCCGGGAGCCTGTCCTAACCGCGCTTCCTAATGATCTCGACCCTGCCCTTACCGCCCACGAACCACGAGCCGACCATGCTGACCAAGCTCACGAGTATGGCGGTCCAAAATGCGGGAACGAATCCGGCAACATGCATGCCGGGCAGCATCCAGGCGACCAGCGCCACCATGCCGGCATTGATGACCAGCAGGAACAGGCCGAGAGTGAGGATGGTCATGGGCAGAGTGAGCAGTATGGCGATGGGCCGAACGATGGAATTCACGACACCGAGCAGTATGCCGGCGAGAACCAGCGTGGCGGGAGTGTCGATCGAGACGCCCTGAACCCAATCCGTTGCCAGCCACAGACCCAGGGCCACGAGCATCGCGCGAATGAGAAATCCGAGCATGCACCCCTCCGTGAAACGCCCGCTACACGCGAAGCATATCAAGGAAGGGGCCCGCGCTCTCAATAATCCAGCCCCTTGAGAGGCGGATCTTTCGATTCACCCTTGGCCGGCTTCTTCGGAACGGGCGGACTTTCCAGCGTCACCTTGATGCGCGCCATGTAGCGCTCCCAGCCCATGCGAATTTTCACGTAGCGCTGATCCCAGGCGGAGTCCTCGGAGAATCCGGAGCCCAGCAGCCTCAGCGATGTCTTCGTTTCGCCTTTGCGCATGTCCAAGATGAAATCATCAACCGCGGCGGTATCGCTCGGCGGCGAGTCCGGGCTGTTCAAGTAGATGAGCCGGAGGCGCCGATTCACCTCGAAAACATCGATGTGGGCTTCCCGCGCTCCCGCACCGCGCTTGCCGATCCGATACAAGCCGCCTTGGCGTGCATCGATCTCGGATTCCTGGCCCGACCATATGCGTATCAATCCCGGATCGGTCAGGGCGCGCCAAACACGGGCCACGGGAACATCGATTTCAACCAGGTGGGCATAGCCACGATTGCCGTTTCGGGTAGATTTTCGCGGTAAGCTCATGCGGACTTTGGGCCCTTGGGAGTGAAGATCTCGGCAGCCTGACTGAAAGCTGCCGGCGCCGGAGTGCTAGAATCTAACAACAGGGGAGGAAGGTCCATGGCTTATGTCGATATCGTGACTGCTCTCGCAGTTCTACAGTTCATCATATTCGGCTTCAAAGTAGGGGGGGCCCGGGGCAAGTACGGGATCAAGGCGCCTGCCATTACGGGCAACGAAATTTTCGAGCGCCATTTTCGCGTCCAGCAAAATACCTTGGAGCAGTTGATTGCTTTTTTGCCGGGAATATATTTGTTCGCCCACTACTGGAGTCCGCGGGTCGCCGCGGCGCTCGGGGTGGTCTACTTGGTCGGCCGCGAGCTCTACTCGTTTACTTATGTGAAAGATCCAGCCAATCGCTCCGTCGGCTTCGGGGTTACCTTCTTGCCCATGGTCATCTTGGTCGTTGGCGGTCTGATCGGGGCGGTTCGCGCGCTCTTTTTGATGTAAGTCTTTCAGACATCTGCTGGGGTGGCCTACGGGGCCTGAGATGCTGGCAGCTTCAATGAATTGGACCTACCTTTTTTGCGCGCTCAGCCTAACGCTGCTCGGCGAATCCGTTTGGGCGCCGGCGTTCGCGGATTCGCGCGACGAACTCCACTCCATTCCGGTTACCGACTCTCGCGGTGACGTGGTCGAATTGAGCGCTCGAATTTGCAGGCCGGCGGGCGACGCTCCCGCAGCCTTGGTTGTTCTGAACCATGGATCGCCGGCGAACCCTGCCGACCGTCCCCGCATGCAGCTGGGCCGCTGCGCGGAGGAAGCGGCGCAATGGTTTCTCACGCGCGGCTACGTGGTCGTATTCGCCTTGCGGCCGGGGTACGGGTCGACGGGCGGCGAATGGGCCGAAGGCTACGGCGAATGTTCGAATCCCCAATTCGAACGCGGCGGCTTGTCAACGGCACGCGACATCGATGCCATCGTCAACTATGCCACCGCGCTGCCCTTTGTGCGTGCCGACGGCGTGGTGGTGGTGGGCCATTCCGCCGGCGGCTGGGGCACCATCGCCTACGACAGCAGGCCGCATCCCAAAGTGGCGGCACTCATCAATTTCTCAGGCGGCAGGGGCGGACACCGCGACAACATCCCCCACAGCAACTGCCGCGAGGATGTGTTGGTCCAAGCGGCCGGCCGTTACGGGGCGAGCGCTACTACTCCCATGTTGTGGCTCTACGCGCAGAACGACAGCTTCTTCTCGCCGCATCTCGCCAGCGCGCTGTGGCGAGCATTCTCCGCGGCGGGCGGTAAGGGAGACTTCGAACAGATCGGGCCCATCGGCAAGGATGGGCACGGTCTCTATTCGTTGCCTGGGAGTTCGACGATCTGGGGACCTCTGGTCGAGCGCTATCTCGCGCAGCAAGGAGTGTCAGCGAACTAGCCGCGCAAATCAGGGCGTCTTCTTGGGCTCGTCTGCGGCATCATCCGCCAATAAATAGGAATCCAGCACTTTGCGCGCAATCGGCGCCGCGGAAGTCGCGCCGAATCCGGCATTTTCAACCAGCACGGATATCGCGATCTTCGGATCATCGGCGGGTGCGAAAGCGATGAACCACGCATGGTCGCGTTTTCGTTCATCGGCTTCCTTGTGCTTGGTACTTTCGGTTTGTTTGACGGTCACGACCTGAGCCGTGCCCGTCTTGCCGGCCCATTTGTATTTGGATCCGGCGCCTGCCGCGTGCGCCGTACCGCTCGGCGAAACTGCCCCTTCCATCCCGTCGAAAACTACGCTCCACTGCTCATCGTTGGCAATGTTGACCGGTTTCAGGAATGTCGGATCGCGCCGGTTAATGGTCACCGATCCCGGCGCGCGCGTGGCCGCGACCAGCCGGGGGGTCGCGACGATTTGACCACGCTCGGCGATTTCAGCGGCAAAGTGCGCCTGCTGCAGGGGCGTCACCGTGATCGGGCCCTGGCCGATGCCCATGCTGACGGTCTCGCCGGGAAACCATACCTGTTCGGCCTTGCGTTTGAATACCCGCCGCTTCCATTCGGGCGAGGCATACAGTCCGGGTTTTTCGCCGGGGATGTCGATGCCGGTGAGCTCGCCATAGCCAAAGGCGCTCATGAACTCATGCATGTGATCGATGCCCATCTTCTCCGCGACCCTGTAGAAGTAGACGTCGCAGGACCTGGAGATGGCGCTGCGCATGTCCACGTCATGATGAACTTCGTCGTCTCGATATTTGTTGCTGCTGCCCGGCAGGGTAAAAAACCCTGGGCAGTACATGACCTGCGAAGGCGAGATGACGCCGTATTTCTGTGCCGCCAGCGCGTACAGCGGCTTCACCGTCGAGCCCGGCGCATAGGCTCCGCGCAGCGCCCGATTCAGGAGCGGGACATCGATGTTGTTGGACAGGGCACTATATTCGGCCACGGAGAGGCCGCGGACAAAATCATTGGGATCGAAACCCGGGGTGCTGGCGAGCGCAATGATATCGCCGGTTTTGGGATCGAGAGCGACCACCGCTCCTCGCTTGCCGACGAGCGCCTCCTCGGCGACTTTTTGCACACGCACATCCATGCCGAGGATCAAATCCTCTCCCGCGATTGGCGGCCGGGTATTGAGCTTGGGTGCGTAGCCGCCTTGCTTCTCCACCGGCCGGCCCGCGGCGTTCACCTCCAGTTCTCGGAAGCCTGGTTTGCCGTGAAGCTGCGCCTCGTACGCGCCCTCGACTCCCAGTTTTCCGATGAGACTGGTGCCCGCGTACTCCGCGCTGTCGATCTGCTTCATATCCTGTTCGTTGATGGCGCTGACGTAGCCGATGGCGTGCACGCCGATTTCCCGCAGCGGGTAGTGGCGCGCCAAGCGCGCGCGGATATCGACTCCGGTGAACTGATAGCGATGCACCGAGAACAGCGCCATCTCCTCTTCATTCAGCAGCAGTTTCACCGGCACGCTCTCGTATACCTTGTGCACGAGAATCGTCCGGCGAATGCCGCTCACCTCATCGCCGCGCAGCAGGCCGATGCTGACGAGCTGGGCCAGCGTGGCATCGAGCGCCTTGATGTCGCCCACCTGTTCGCGAACCAGCTCCACATTGAAGGCCGGCAGATTGTCCGCAAGCACCACGCCGTGCCGGTCCAGGATCAAGCCGCGGCTGGGGGGTATGGGCTCGGTGCGGATGCTGTTGCCCTGCGACAAATTGGCGTAGTAGTCGAATTTGAGCACCTGCAGGTAGAAGAGGCGGCCGGCAACGGCGAGAAGCAACAGGGTCGCGACCACCCCCGCGACGATGCTGCGAATCGTAAATAGCCGGCTCTCCGCGAAATAATTCTTGATCCGCGACTGGCGGCTTCTCACCATCGCGGCTGGACCTGGGAATGAAGCGCGAACATCATGTCGCTAGTGTAAGCCAACGGGCCTGCGCTGAAGAGTGACGCGGCTATCGAACCGGGGCTACCCTGTCCTGAGATCGCTGCGTCTGATAGCGCAGCGTCACCGTTGCGTTGGCGGGAATGGTTAGCTTGAAGATCGGCCGGCCGTTTTTTTGGCCGAGCGGATGGTCGGCGCGAACCACGCGAGCCCCTTCGTCGAGCCGCAATCGCAGTTCACATGCGACTTCACCTGAGCGCGCGTTGCTGATCTCGACCCGACGGACATCATCCAGCTTCACCGAGCGCAATTGCGCGACTCCGGGCAGCAGCGGCAGCAGTTCCGCGTGCATCGAGTCGACGCTGCGTTTCTCGGCGACGATCGAAAACTCAACGTCGGGGCTTGAACCCATATCGATCTCGAGCTCCTCATCGATCGCGGTATCGCGCAGGCCGGTTTCGTGCTCCAGCAATCTTTCGCCGGCGTACGAAGCAAACACCGCCACGCTGCCGGAGGGCAGCGGCAGGCCAAGATGATTCGCCGCGGTGTTCATCACCCGAAGCAGCCGGTTGGCGGGGACTTCAGATGCGGTGGCGAGCCCGGGCAGGTCGGCGACGTACACCGTGGCGATGGGCACGCGGGATCTATCCATCAGCCGGATTTGCTTGGATTGGCGGCTGGCCACGGTGGTGCGCTCCGGCACCCGATAGAGTTTCAGATCGCCGAGCTGCTCCTGAGTGACCTTTTGTGCGGTGACGGCCACCTCCTGAAAGGCGCCGGCCCGCGCCATCATGGGACTTGGCGCATTGACGCTGAGCCGCATCTCGCGATACTTCAGCGGAGGCGGCGGCGGCGAGCCGCTGGTCGAGCCGCGCGGCCAGCAATTCGCCAGTATAGGTCCGCCTTCATCGATGGGCTCGACCGCATCGTTCTCGCGATTCAGTTTGCCGGCGACCACCTGGGTGTGCGCGGACGGAAAGCCCACGCCGTTCGAGTTCGCGAGCGTCACCCATGCGCCGAGATCGAGCGTCTCGCCGTCGGCCGACAGCGTTGCCGAGTAGTCGGCCGCCCAGTCGAAGCCGCGCGACAGATAGGACAATGTGACTTGCTGGGTGATGGCCTGGGCAGTGCGCACCAGGACCGACAGAGTGGGATGGGCTGACAATGCGCCGGTGGGAGTGAAATCGAAGGTTTCCGGCAACCCGGAACAGCGCAAGGCCTCGATACCTTCAGCGGTCTGAAATACAACGCCGCCTTTTGCGTCCGACAAAATCGTCCCGGGCAAGCGCTCGGTTTTGCCGGTTTTGCGGTTGGTGCGAAGCAGTTCGACCGGCTTGCCGACACTGGCCGCAATCAGCGCCTCGGGACTCAGCAGTCGGGCATCGCGATTTTTTTCGATGACCCCGCCTGGCAAGCCCGAGATGATGGCGCTGACCGGCTCGATGCCATCGGCGACGCCCTCGAATCGCAGACGGCTCGAGCCCGCCGGCAAGTGGACCGTGCGGGTTTCACTGATCAGCGCAAATCCCTGGAGAGCATCGAGATTGATCGAGCCCGAATTGCGATAGGGCGCCCGGTAGACAGTCACGGAGAGATTCGAAGGCTGCCCCGCCAAGACATCGGCCGCGGCCAACCCCGCGTTGGCGGCCGCCGCGTTTACAGTAGCCCCGTTTACAGCCGCCGCGATCGCGCAACTTGCGATGAACGCCGGAGCGCTCACGAGTCGCGGCAATCTCCTGCGCAATCCCATGACGCGGCCTAATACTTCGTATCGAAACTGGCCGTCACCGTGGTCTTGCCGTTGGCTGGCACGCTCACAGTCCATTCGGCCGTCTCGGCGCTGCGCCGCGTGCTCTTTTGGCTCTCGGTCTTGATGCTGGAGTCACCCCATAGACCGTCTTGAAGCAGCTTGACGGCAACGGCTCGAGGCAGCGCATTGGTCAACTCGTAGCGCATGTCGGTCTGCCAATCGAACGGCGACAGGCGCGTTCGCTTGTCCACCACGGCCTGGACCTTCACGTCAAAGGCATCGCCGGTGGCGAGGGACAGCGTCGATCCCATCGGCGTGTGATCGATGCGGCTTTCACCGATGAACTGGGGGTCGCCGCGTTTATCGCGCATGTAGAATCGCAATATGCCGGCCGGCAGTTGATCGCCGAGCCCGGCGTGGGCGCTGGTGGAGAAACTATAAACACTCTTGACGCTGACCGGCTTGTCCGCGGTTCCCAGCCAGTAGTTGTGAAATTCGTAGCCGTGCTCGGCGGGTACGCCGTGAACGTCGAGAAAACTCACCTGCTTGGTTTGCAAATTGGCGATGGTGGTGCGTTCCGCCAGCGGGTACAAATAGTAGTCGCCCAAACGCTCGCGGCTGCCGCTTTCAGTTCCTGCTTGCTGCAATGTCGCGCGGCGCGGCTGCGGACGATATATTTGCTGCCCGTTGCCGCCCTCAACCTGGCTGGGCGAACCCGCCACCAGCAGGGTTTGAGCATTGTCATAGGAAACACCGCTGGAATTTGTCAGCGTGACCCAACCTTGCACGTCGATTTTGCTGTCGCTCTCGTTGTACAGAGCCACATAGTCGGCCTTCCAGCCCAGGCCCGGCGTGAGATAGCTCAAGGTCGCCCGGCGGGTGCCGCTGCGAGCGCCGTTGACGGTGACCGACAGAGTTGGCCGCGCCCGCAGGTTGTCCGGCACCTTGTCGAAAATGACGCGCACCGGCAGACCATCGTCGCGCAATACCTCGATGCGCTGGCCGATCTTCAAGACCACGCCGCCGTTGGTGGCGAGCACCTGCGCCTGCTCGCGAGTTTCAGCGCCGGTGGCCGGATTCACGCGCACAATCGTGATCACCTGGCCCACCGCCTTTTCCATCAATTTGGCGGGCGTCAGCAAATCAAAGTCGAAATTCTGCTCCACGATACTGATATCGCTCGCGGCCAGCGATACGGTTTCGGGGCGAATCTGCGCCGACACGTCCTCGAATTCAATGCGCTGCCGGCCGCCCTTGAGTTCGATGTCGCGCTGATCCTGGATCAGCGCCAGGTCGTCGTTGTAAATCGTTACCGACACTGCCCGGTCGGCGGCCGACGCCGGATTGGCCAGGAGACACACCGTCCAGCCAATGCAAAGGAGAGGCAAGCGCATAGATACCCCCGGTTTTACGCCAGTCTGAATATTCCAGACAGGCTTGTCACCCGTTAAACGATGCGCAAAGCTGGATGGGGTTTGGTTGGCGCGCGCACGAGGCGGGCCGCCCGTCGATTATTTGACCCGCGATAGTTTCGCGGGGTGCTTCAGCGCATCGATACCTGGGGGTGCGCGTTTGCGCTCGCTTCCATCCAAGTCTTGATCCGCTTGGCGTCCGCGACCCGGGTGTACTTACCGAGTGAATCGAGCAGCACGATCACCACGGATCGGCCTTCGATCACGGCCGCCATGACCAGGCATTTGCCCGCCTCGGTGATATAGCCGGTCTTCTGCACGATGATATTCCAGGTCGGATTGGCCACCAGGTTGTCGGTATTGTGGTACTCGACCAGGTGTCTGCGGACTCGCACGGAATAGTTCTTATCGGTCGAATACTCGCGAATGGTGCGATTCTTCGACGCGGCGATCACCAGCTTGGATAAATCCTCGGGACTCGCCACGTTCTCGCTCGACAGGCCTGTGGGATCCACGAAGTGCGAACTGGTCATTCCCAGCGCGGCTGCCTTCGCATTCATGGCGGCAACCATGGCGCGCATGCCGCCCGGATAGTTGTTGCCCAAGGCATGCGCGGCGCGGTTTTCGGACGACATCAGCGCCAGATGCATCAGGTCGCCGCGGGTCAGGGTGGTCCCGACGGTAAGACGGGAGAATGCCGCCTTGGGGAAATCCCGGTCCGCATCGGTAATTTGGATGGGTTCATCGAGCGGCTGCTTGGCGTCCAATACCACCAGAGCGGTCATCAACTTGGTA